>SKEL01000121.1_pt1 | contig 83599 bp, 67 predicted proteins | sample 4826741 | NCBI WGS metagenome assembly SKEL01 (sample SAMN11008810, study PRJNA524170) | human gut metagenome | biome: Human fecal sample; material: Feces; isolation source: fecal sample from pouch patient p33 | host: Homo sapiens | place: Israel: Tel-Aviv | collected 2016-03-22
GAGATTGTACAGGGTACTGTCATCGATGTAAAAGAAGATGAGATTATTCTGAATATCGGTTATAAAGCAGACGGTATTATCACAAAGAACGAATACTCTAACGATGCAAGCCTTGTACTCACAGATGCTGTTCACGTTGGAGACACAATGGAAGCAAAAGTTCTCAAAGTAAACGATGGAGAAGGTCAGGTTACTCTTACTTACAAGAGACTGGCAGCAGAGAAAGGCAACAAACGTCTTGAAGAAGCATTTGAGAATCAGGAAGTATTAAAAGCTCCTGTAACTCAGGTACTTGACGGCGGACTTTGTGTAAACGTAGACGAAGCAAGAGTATTCATTCCTGCAAGCCTCGTTTCCGACACATATGAGAAAGACCTTTCCAAATATGCAGATCAGGAGATCGAATTCGTTATCACAGAATTCAATCCGAGAAGACGCCGCATCATCGGTAACCGTAAACAGCTTCTTCTCGCTGAGAAAGCAGAGAAACAGAAAGAATTAATGGAGAGAATCCATGTTGGTGACACAGTTGAAGGAACAGTTAAGAACGTTACAGATTTCGGTGCATTCATCGATCTGGGCGGAGCAGACGGACTTCTTCACATCTCCGAAATGTCCTGGGGCAGAGTAGAGAACCCGAAGAAAGTATTCACTGTTGGCGATAAAGTTAAAGTTCTTATCAAAGAGATCAACGGAGAGAAGATCGCACTTTCCCTTAAATTCCCGGAAGCAAATCCATGGCTCACAGCAGCTGAGGACTTCGCTGTAGGAAACGTAGTTAAAGGTAAAGTTGCACGTATGACAGACTTCGGCGCATTCGTAGAGCTTGCACCTGGTGTAGATGCACTTCTTCACGTATCCCAGATTTCCAGAGAGCACGTTGCCAAACCTGCAGATGTACTGTCAATCGGACAGGAGATCGAAGCTAAGGTTGTTGACTTCAACGGCGAAGACAAGAAGATCAGCCTGAGCATGAAAGCTCTTGAGGCACCGGCTGAGGAAGCTGCAGAAGAATAATAAGAGATTACTCATAAAAGAATACTCATGAATATTTATCAACCGGCTTTGTATGAGATTGATCATACGGAGCCGGTTGATTTTTCGGATTATAAATACGGTCAGCAGTTACAGGGAAATTATAAATAACATTGCCGACAGAAAATATATTCGTTTACAGGTGATCAGGAAGGAGTAATAGAATGTCCGGAAAAGGAATTTATGATATACATTGCCATATTGTACCCGGGGTAGACGATGGAGCCACAGACATAGAAGAAACAGGAAAATTGCTCCGAATGGAATATGAACAGGGTGTAAGGACAATTATTGCAACCCCTCATTTTCGCTTTCGAATGTTTGAAACATCAGCAGAGAAGGTAAAAGAGCAGTTTAAACTGGTGGAGAAAGCAGCAGCAGAAGTCGCTTCGGATCTTCATGTATATCTGGGGTGTGAATTTCACACAAATATGGAGATGATCTCCATGCTCAGAGAAAATAAGGTCATGACAATGGCAGGCTCCCGATATGTTCTCACAGAATTTTCTCATAATTCAGAAGAGAATTATATACGCGAACGTCTCAGCGCACTGCTGTCAGGGGGATATAAGCCAATCGTGGCGCATATAGAACGTTATGAGGCCACACGCACCAGTATGGATTTTGTGGAAGAACTGGTAGATATGGGTGTCTGTATGCAGATCAATGCAGACAGCATCACAGGAAAAGACGGATTTTTTACCAAACGATATTGTAATAGAGTAATGAAACAGGATCTTTTGCATTTCGTCGGTTCAGACTGCCATAACAGTACAAAGAGAATCAGCAGGATTGGTGAGGCATACCGTGTGGTTACTGCGAAATTCGGTCAGGACTATGCAGATGAATTGTTTATTCGTAATCCTGAGCGAATTTTGGAAAAGAAAAAATAAGACGACAGGTTGACTTTTTTTGCCTGCTGATATACAATAAGCTAGATTTATATCATAGTTACTGTTTGTTTTATTCTGGGTAATATATCGTGTAATATTATATGCGGACAGTAACCAACAAGAACTATAACTATAAGAAAAAGGAAAAGGAAATTATCAGATGTTAGACAATTTGAATAATAATGTTGAGAACAGCAGGGCGCAGGGACTGGATGTCAATGATGATGAAGTTGAAATTGACTTACTGGAAATATTTTATGCGCTTAAAAAGAAAATCCTGCTGGTACTGATGGTTGCTCTTGCAGGCGGCTGTATCGGAGGGGCGTGTACACAGTTTTTGATGACACCAATCTATAGTTCTACATCCAGCATTCTTGTACTTTCAAAGGAAACTACACTGACATCATTGGCGGATTTGCAGTTAGGTGCCAGTCTGACAAGTGATTATACGGTATTGATTACAAGTACTCCTGTACTGGAACAGGTAATTTCAAATCTGGATCTGGATATGAAAGCGGAAGATCTGAAAAAAGATATAACGATCAACAATCCGACAGATACCCGTATCCTCGAGATCACTGTTGAAAATGCAGATTCCGCAATGGCAAAGAAAATTGTAGATGAGCTTGCAAATGTTTCCTCATCCTTTATTGGAGATAAGATGGAAGTTATTCCACCTAAGATCATTGAAGTCGGTAAGATTGCTACAGAGAGAACATCCCCAAGTGTGAAGAAGAATGCAGTACTTGGTTTCCTGCTTGGTTTCCTTGCATGTGCGGCAATCGTAGTTGTATATGCAGTAATGGATGATACCATTAAGACGGAAGAAGATATTGAGAAATATCTGGGCGTTTCCGTTCTTGCCAAGGTTCCTGACAGAAAAGACTATGTACATATGAAGAACAGGAAACCAAAGAGCAATAAGAAGAATAAGAAGCACCGTTAGACCAATGGAGGAATCTGAGCAATGAAGAAACTCAATTTAACAGATAAAAGAAAATCGGATTATTTTTACAGCGAAGCGATTAAAACTCTGCGTACCAATATCCAACTGTCAGGTCAGAGCATAAAAACAATTCTGATCACAAGCTGTTTCCCAAACGAAGGAAAGAGCGATGTAGTGCTCAGCCTTGCCCAGGAGCTTGGAAGCATCGGTAAGAAAGTTCTCCTTCTTGATGCAGATATCAGAAAAACGGCATATGCCGGTCGACTGGGTGTGGAAGAAGAAATAAAAGGTCTTTCACAGCTTCTGAGTGGTCAGGTGGGATTACAGGATATTATCTATTCTACGAATTTCCCGAATATGGATATTATATTCGGAGGTCCCAGTGCACCGAACCCGTCGGGACTTCTCAGCGAGAATATTTTCAGAGTATTTCTGAAGGAAATCAGAGAATATTATAATTACATACTGATTGATACACCACCCATCGGAACAGTCATTGATGCAGCAGTAATCGGAAGGTGCTGTGATGGTGCAATCTTCCTGGTCCAGCCTGGCAATGTCAGATACCGGGATGCACAGAAAGCATTCAAACAGCTGGAGAGAAGTGGATGCCGGGTTTTAGGTGCTGTTATGAGTAAAGTAGATACCAGTGATGACAAATATTACTCTTCTTATTACAAACATTATGGTGAGTATTACAGCAGAAGTGATGAAGAGTCCGGAAAAAAATAAATTCGATATTTACTCGGAAATGGGACAGAAACCATAGTCAACAGTAAAGGAAAATTGGGAAAAGTGAGCAAAACAAGGAAGAAAAAAAGGAAAAAGACAAATATACTGCTTGGCTTTGTGTGTATTCTGCTTGCAGTTCTTCTGGGATTTATTCTTGTAACGAATTATAAGACAGAGCAGGAAGAATCAAAACATCTGTCAGAGATTGCAGGTGCTCAGCAGAACGGCATTGAAGACTACGAAGCAGTAAAAAAACATGCGGAAGAGCTGGAAAAAACAGATTCCGAAGATACAGAAGACACAGATGACAGTAAATCGAAAAACGATAAAGAAAAATCTGCGGAAACCGAAGCTGATACAGATAATAAAGAAAATACAGATCAGGCAGAAGATACAACGAAAGAAACGGCAGCAGCTTCCGGTATTGTGTGCTGGGGGGATGATCTGATCAATGGCGAAGAGTCTGCTACATATTCCTATATGGCAGTACTTCAGAAGCTTCTGACAGATAACGGGTACAATTTGCCTGTAATTAATAAGACTCTTCAGGGAGGAGGAACCCTTTCCATGATGAAAATGGCTGGTGTAAGTGATGAAACTCTTCAGGGCTATATTACGAAACATCAGCAGGCTGCAAATGGTGCCCAGCTGAATGTAACTGAAACCGGAATACGTGATCTTACAGAAGAGCAGACTACAAGAAATGATACTGACTGTATTCCTGTTATTTTCATGGGGTATTATGGAGGATGGAATCATGATCCGGCTGAACTTGGAGAGCAGCAGGAAGAGATTTTAAACACATTTCCGGACAAATCCCGTTTTATCGTTGTAGGAACACGTCCTATGGACAGTAGTGTAAGCTCTGAGACACTGGATCAGGTACTCAGCCAGAAATGGGGAGAACATTATATAAGTCTTGCAAATGTAACTGCACAGCCGTCTGCAACCTATGAAGCACAGCAGGCAATGGCAGAAGCGGTCTTACAGAAATTACAGGAACTTAATTATATCAGCAAAGGCTGACGAGATAAATGAAACACGGAAATTGAAGGAATGAAAATGAGAAAAACAGCAAAAGAAGCTGTCAGACAGCGAAAAATTTATATGGTTCTGATCATTATTCTGATCATTGTTCTTTCAGTTCTTGGAGGCGGTTATTATCTGCTGAGTCAGAAAAAAGTGAACGAACAGAAAAATGTGGAACAGAGCAGCAGCAGTCAGACTCAGGCAGGTCAGGAAGAAAGCAGTGATACTGTGGAGTACAGGGGTGAGACATATAAATACAATGATCATCTCAGCAATTATCTGTTTATGGGAATTGACACAAGAAATCCGATAGACATTTATCAGACACAGGAAGATGCAGGGCAGGCAGATGCAATTTTTCTGGTATCTATGGATCGCTCAACAGAAAAGATAAAAGTGCTTTTTATTCCGAGAGATTCTATGACGAAGATAGAAATATTTAATCCATCCGGCAAAAGCCTTGGCGAGTCAACAGATCATATTAATATACAGTATGCATTTGGTGATGGAAAACAGAAAAGCTGTGAACTGATGAAAACAGCAGTATCCAATATGCTGGATGGTCTTCCGATTCAGGGATATTGTTCCATGAATATGGATGGTATTGCAGTGATTACGGACTTCATAGGAGGAGTGCAGATTACAATTCCTGACGACAGTCTTGCGGATGTGAATCCGGAATATAAAAAAGGTGCTGTTGCAAATATTACAGGAGAAAATGCAGAACAGTTTGTACGATATCGTGATACTGGAAAGACTCAGAGTGCTCTTGTCCGTCAGGAAAGACAGAAAACCTTTCTTCAGGCACTGGTTCAGAAAGCTCAGGAGAAAGCAGCAAAGGATGCTGGATTTGTGACAGATCTTTACGACAGTGTTCAGAGTTATACGGTTACAAACATGGGAAACGATATATTTGCAAAATTACTGGCAGCATCACAGAATGGAATCACCGACACAGAGACTGTACCCGGGGAAGGGACACAGGGAAAGAACTTTGACGAGTATCATGTGGATGAAGATGCATTGTCAGACTTGATTATTTCCATGTTTTATGAGAAAATCTAATCAGAACAGTCCTGGTATGACTGATCTGGAATAATCGTTTATCACTCTTATTTTATTCAGAGATAGTCCCTGCAGATATTCTGTAAGGTTATCTATATAAAAAATAATCCAAAAGGAGAGGTGCATTATGAAAATCGCAAAGAGATTTATGACACTTGCTTTAGCAACTGCTCTTGGAGTAGGATGTGCTACTGTAGGTGTCAGTGCAGCAGGAAGTCGCACAAACGCAATTACAGTATCTGATGAGCAGTCTGCAATTTATGAAATCGTTCAGAAACTTGAAGAGTCAGAAAGCTTTAAAGAACTGCAGACAGAACTGCCGGAAGTAGCTGATGCTTTTGCAAAAGTTAATGAAGGTAAAATGGAAGTAGAAGAATTCAAAGATGTTCTGAAAACTCTTGCTGATGAGACAACAGACGAGACAGTGAAAGCTGCTCTTGAAGAACTCGTTGAAAAACTTGAAGGAAAAGAATTTGTTACAGGTTTTGATGAATTCAAAGTAATTGACAGCGATAAAGCAGAGAAGAATGCTGATGGTAAATATGATGTTGATCTTTCTGTTCCGGGCATGACAGATAACGGAGACGGTTATCAGGTCGTAGTATACAGCAAAGAAGATGCAAAAAAATGGGATATCGTTGATCCAACCAGCGTTGACAAAGAGAATAAAACTATGGAAGTTGCATTAGATGATGGTGCTCTTTTCTCAGTAGTTGCAGATGCTGAATAACAATTAATCTAATTGAGTAATCTCAAAATCAAAACGCAGTCGCCAGAGATGGCGGCTGTTTTTTTGTAGAAAAATATTGCATTTTTTTTTCAATATAGTTATAATAAGACTCGACGTAAATCTTTTGTCTTTAAATCGTCGCTTTGCCGCGTTTGAAGATATGGATAATACATATCTTGAAGTAAGAGTCTGCCTTGCAATAAAGGCAGAATGGCGAAGCATACCCAAAATACGGAGGCAAGATATCCAATGTGGTATGTGATGCAGGTGCGCACAGGCACCGAAGAGAACATCCGCTGTCAGTGCCAGCGGTTAATAAACAGTGATATCTTAGAACGCTGCTTTATTCCATATTACCAACAGAAGAAACGATTTCAGGGCGAATGGCATATTCAGGAAAGAATCCTCTTTCCCGGGTATGTCTTTTTAATTGCTGAAAATCTGGAACAGCTCGTAAACGAACTGAAAAAAGTAATCGGACTGACTAAAATAATCGGAACCGGAAATGAGATTGTCCCTCTGATTTCGGAAGAAGTTGATCTGCTTATGAAAATGGGCACAGACAAACAACTTGTAGAGATGTCATGTGGAATTATCGAAAATGACAGAGTTCAGATTGTCTCAGGACCCCTGACAGGAATGGAAGGCAGTATTCGCAGGATAGACCGGCACAAAAGAATCGCACATCTGGAAATAGAAATGTTCGGAAGAACAGTAGAAATGAAAGTAGGACTGGAAATTATAAAAAAAGAATAATGAAAGCCGATGGCATATTTGCAGAGGAGATTCTGTAAATATGCTTTTTTAAGGTAAAAAAGAAAAAGAAGGAGAAACTAAAGAAAGCGTATGTACAGAAAAAGAACAAGGGGCTGGTATAAACATAAGGATTTTATATTAATAGATCTTGTATGTTTATTTCTGTCTTTAATACTGGCAATTCTGATTCGAAACGGTTCTGTCTGGAATCTGTTTAAACTGGGAATCTATCATAACGTGATGATCTTCGTCATATTGGCAGATTTATTTCTGATTATTATGTTTGAATCTTATAAAGGAGTTCTGAGAAGGGGATATTATCAGGAACTGAGTTTTGTTATCCGGCAGATAATCCTGATCGAACTGGCAAGCGGTCTGTATCTGTTTACTGTCAGTGATGGTCATATTTTCTCAAGAATCGTTCTTTATCTTATGGGAATTTTCTATGTAATTCTGTCTTATGGTACAAGAATCATATGGAAAAAATATCTGGTCCATAAAATGACAGAATGTGGAGAGTATTCCCTCTATATTGTAACCAACTACAATCTTGCTTTGGAAGTAATCCGAAATGTAAAAGAACACAATTACAATCGTTACAACATCAATGGTCTGGTGATTATTGATAAAGATATGACTGGAAAAAAGATTGCAGGAATTCCGGTGGTAGCAGATTTGAGAAATGCAGCCTGCTACATTTGCCAGCAGTGGGTAGATGAAGTATTTGTAAACGTAGATGAAATGTATCCCTATCCGGAAGAATTGATAGAAGAACTGCTGGAAATGGGAATGCCGGTTCACGTAAATCTGGCAAAAGTTAAAAGTAACACCGGTCAGAAACAATTTGTAGAAACAATCGGTGGATATACAGTTCTGACAACTACTATGAATTATGCCACAGACTGGCAGGCATTAGCCAAAAGAACATTGGATATTCTGGGCGGTCTGGTGGGTTGCTTTCTGACGGGGATTATTTTTATTTTTATAGCACCGGCCATTTATATTAGTTCCCCTGGACCGATTTTCTTCTCGCAGATTCGCATCGGACAAAACGGAAAACCATTTAAGATGTACAAATTCCGAAGCATGTATATGGATGCGGAAGAAAGAAAAACGGAACTGATGGCACAGAATAAAATGAGTGACGGACGTATGTTCAAACTTGACTTCGACCCTCGTGTGATTGGAAACAAAATCCTGCCGGACGGAACCAGAAAAACCGGGATTGGCGAATTTATACGGAAAACATCTCTTGATGAATTTCCACAGTTCTGGAATGTACTAAATGGAAGTATGAGTCTTGTAGGAACAAGACCTATCCTGCAGGAAGAACTTCGTCAATACGAATTACACCACAGAGCCAGAATCGCTATTAAACCTGGGATTACCGGCATGTGGCAAGTAAGCGGCCGAAGTGATATTACAGATTTTGAAGAAGTCGTGCGCCTGGATACAGAATATATCAGTAACTGGAACTTTGGATTGGATATTAAGATACTGTTTAAGACGGTGATGACGGTCTTGAAGAGAGAAGGGTCAGTATGAAGAAAATCTGATAAAGTCCGTACATGAAATGTAAGGGAGCATAAAGTGGAGCGGATTTTAGTGTTATTGGTGATGCGTTTGCTTGTAGAAGATGGATTGAATGATGTGTGCAGTTTTAACGAAGTTCATACACCAACAAATGTCTACTCAACAAACTGTATTGACGTAGCATCGTCGAAAAGAGCCTGTTTTGCACACTATATAGGGCACTGAAATTGGTTATATTTCACAGCTACATGAGCTATAAATGCTAGATACTTATACAAAACGCTGAACTTTTGACCCATGTGGCACAAAATTGGCACATCTTTTTCAGAAGAATCATAGAAATGGCGAAAAACAGGAGAAAACAACAAAAATCCATGAGTTTATCATTGACGTCTGAAACTGCTGTTGAGTACACTATCTGACCCGCTAATGACACCTACATCATAACGGTTTGTTGAGTCATGAAAAATAGAGAAAAACAGATGATTTCTACTTCATAAAACAGCCGTTGAGTAGAGCATGGATGGCGATGATAAATACAGATTTTGTGCGGTGAGAGTAAATGATTTATTCATAATGAACAATGAATGACGAAAATTAGACTGGGTGATATATACAGTTTTAACAAAAATCATGCGCCGACAGGGTTCGATTCAACAATCCAACACTTAGAAAAAACGTCATTGCAGGGTATACGGGGTTCGATTATATAAAGCAACACTTCGGCTATAGAGAAATAGAGACGAGTGTACTTAATAGAAGTGGTATGTAGTAGAAAACATGATTGCTGGGGTAGTTGGATACGACAGTATAAGAAAACACTTAGCCGAGTGTGGTTATCACACAGTGGAAATTAGAGAGAAATACTATCTGTGAAAAGCAGATGTGTACATAGATTAGGAAGTTAACAAAAATGGAGGAATACATATGAGCACAGTTACTTTAGATAATAAAACGATTTTAGTCACAGGCGCAGCCGGCTTCATAGGTTCTAACCTTGTGAAACGAATCTATCAGGAGGCTCCTTCTGCTACGGTAATCGGCATCGATAATATGAATGCCTACTACGACGTGGCACTCAAAGAGTTCCGCCTGAACGAGCTGGCCAAGTATCCCACATTTACCTTTGTCAAAGGCAACATCGCCGACAAGGAGCTGATCACGGAGCTGTTCGAGAAGTACAAGCCGTCTGTGGTCGTCAACCTTGCAGCACAGGCTGGTGTGCGTTATTCCATCACCAACCCGGATGCTTATGTGGAATCTAACTTGGTCGGCTTTTTCAATATCCTCGAAGCCTGCCGTCATTGCGAGAGTCTAGAGCACCTGGTGTATGCTTCTTCTTCCTCCGTCTACGGTTCCAACAAGAAGGTTCCGTACAGCACGGATGACAAGGTTGATAATCCTGTGTCTTTGTATGCAGCCACTAAGAAATCTAATGAGCTGATGGCACATGCCTACTCGAAGCTCTATAACATTCCGTCCACTGGACTGCGCTTCTTCACCGTGTATGGTCCGGCAGGTCGTCCTGACATGGCTTACTTCGGATTCACCAACAAGCTGGTGAAGGGCGAAACCATCAAGATCTTCAATTACGGCAACTGCAAGCGTGACTTTACTTACGTGGATGACATCGTTGAGGGTGTTGTCCGTGTGATGAAGAAAGCACCTGACAAGAAGAATGGCGAGGATGGTCTGCCGATTCCGCCGTATGCTGTTTACAACATTGGCAATCAGAATCCGGAGAATCTTTTGGACTTCGTGCAGATTCTGAGTGAGGAGCTAGTAAGAGCGAAAGTTCTGCCGGAAGATTATGACTTCGAGGCACACAAGGAACTTGTTCCGATGCAGCCGGGTGATGTGCCTGTGACCTATGCAGATACCAGCGCACTGGAGCGAGACTTCGGATACAAGCCGAGCACAAGTCTGCGGACTGGATTAAGAAATTTCGCTGAGTGGTACGCTGAGTTTTATAAATAAGGAAAAATAGAGGGTTAGAATTTATGGAAAATATCTTGGAACTTGATAAGCAGAGATATTCTGGGGGGGGGTACCCCGTTTTTTGCAGTTTTATCGTAAAGCACAAATGAGTAAAAATCCCTTTCTTCATAAAATATACAAGAAATTGTTTGAGATTTCTACCAAGAAAAAGGGAATTGAGTTTTCTGTTGATAATGAAATTGGCTATGGGTTTTATGTTGGACATCCATATGGGATCACAATTAATGCGAAAGCAATAATTGGTAACAATGTTAATATTCACAAGGGAGTTACGATTGGTCAGGAAAATCGTGGAAAAAGAAAAGGAACACCTTGTATTGGAAATAATGTTTGGATTGGAGTAAATGCAACAATTGTTGGTAATGTTGTAATTGGCAATGATGTACTTATAGCTCCAAATACCTATATTAACTGCGATATTCCGGACCATTCTATTGTTTTTGGGAATCCATGCATTGTAAAACATGCGGATGATGCAACGAAGGATTATATAAATCATGCAGTGTAAATTCTATGATAAAGAAAATTAGAGGGTTAAAAAATGAGAGAGTTTAAGGATTTAAAGATTGCTGTGGCTGGCACTGGTTATGTTGGTTTGTCTATTGCCACATTGTTATCTCAGCACCACAAGGTGACTGCTGTGGATATCATCCCTGAGAAAGTGGAGCTGATCAATAATAAGAAGTCCCCGATTCAGGACGAATATATTGAAAAGTATCTGGCAGAAAAAGAGTTGGATTTGACCGCAACTCTGGATGCAAAGGAAGCATACAGTGATGCTGATTTTGTCGTAATTGCTGCACCTACCAACTACGATAGCAAGAAGAACTTTTTTGACACCAGTGCAGTCGAAGCTGTAATCAAGCTGGTTATCGAGTACAATCCGGAAGCTATCATGGTTATCAAGAGCACCATTCCAGTTGGATATACTGCAAATGTTCGTGAAAAGTTCCACTGTGACAATATCATCTTTAGCCCGGAATTCTTAAGAGAAAGCAAAGCTCTGTATGACAACCTTTATCCTTCTCGTATCATCGTCGGTACTGATGTTGACAATGCCCGTCTGGTGAAGGCTGCACACACTTTTGCAGAACTCCTGCAGGAAGGTGCAATTAAGGAGAACATTGACACTCTGTTCATGGGCTTTACTGAGGCAGAGGCAGTTAAGCTGTTCGCCAACACCTATCTGGCACTGCGTGTCAGCTACTTCAACGAACTGGATACCTATGCTGAGATGAAAGGGCTGAACACTCAGCAGATCATCAACGGTGTTTGTCTGGATCCTCGTATTGGTACTCATTATAACAACCCGTCCTTTGGCTACGGTGGATACTGTCTGCCGAAAGACACCAAGCAGCTGCTGGCGAACTACGCCGATGTACCGGAAAACCTGATCGAGGCTATTGTAGAGAGCAACAGAACTCGTAAAGACTTCATCGCCGACCGTGTTTTGGAGATTGCTGGTGCTTATGAAGCAAATGACAGCTGGGATGAGAGCAAGGAGAAAGAAGTTGTTGTAGGCGTTTATCGTCTGACTATGAAGAGTAACAGCGACAACTTCCGTCAGAGTTCCATTCAAGGTGTCATGAAGCGTATCAAGGCAAAAGGCGCAACTGTCATCATCTACGAGCCGACCCTGAAAGACGGGGATACTTTCTTTGGTAGTAAGGTAGTTAATGACCTGGATGAGTTCAAGAAGCAGAGTCAGGCCATCATTGCGAACCGCTATGACAAGTGCTTGGATGATGTGAAAGAGAAAGTCTATACCAGAGATATTTTCCAGAGAGATTAAGCAAGATCAAGGAAAATTAGAGGAGAGAGTCAGATGAAAAATAAAGAAAATATAAAGGTATGCTTGGTGGGTTCATCTGGCGGTCATTTAACCCACCTTTATATGTTAAAGCCATTTTGGAAAAACAAGGATCATTTTTGGGTTACGTTTGATAAGGAGGATGCAAGAAGCCTGCTCGAAGGTGAAAAAATGTATCCTTGTTATTATCCGACAAACCGGAGTCTAAAGGCTCTTATTAAGAATACCAAGATTGCATGGAATGTGTTACATAAGGAAAAGCCAGACTTGATTATTTCCTGCGGTGCAGCAGTTGCGGTCCCGTTTTTTTATATTGGTAAAATGATGGGCGCAAAGTTGGTCTACATCGAGGTTTTTGATCGAATTGATAAACCGACAATGACAGGAAAGATGGTTTACCCCATTGTGGACAAGTTTGTTGTGCAGTGGGAAGAGCAGAAAAAGGTTTATCCGAAAGCGGTTAATCTGGGAAGTATATTCTGAAAGGAACTTGTTTCGGAGGTAAGAATATGAACGGCGCAAGAGAAAAGATATTTTGTAATTTGCTAAGAAAATCAAAAAGCAAGAATGCAGGAAAATTTTGGAGGAGAATTTTTAATTTTTATTGTCATTTCATTTTGGGGTTTGAATTTTCGCCTCAAACGCAAGTTGGAGAAAATCTTTCAATTGTACATGGTGCAAGAGGTAGCGTTGTTAATCCAAGGACAATTATTGGAAATGATTGCATAATAAGAAATAATATAATTATTGGTAATAATGGTCTGGGGGGGGGCAGCCCTATTATTGGAAACAATGTGAATATCGGTTCTAACTCATGCATTATTGGCCATGTAACCATTGGAGATAATGTAATTATTGGAGCAGGTTCTATTGTGGTCAAAGATGTACCATCTAATGTTGTTGTTGCAGGGAATCCAGCAAAAATAATAAGACATATAGCTATAGAAGAAAACGCCTGAGAGGTGAGAAAATGATTTTTGTGACGGTAGGAACACATGAGCAGCCATTTAATCGGCTGATTCAGAAAATAGATGAATTAAAGAAAGACGGCATTATAAACGAAGATGTAATTATCCAGACTGGCTTTAGTACATACGAGCCGAAATACTGTCAGTGGAGTAAGTTGATTCCATATCAGCAGATGGTGAAAAATGTGGCCGACGCCCGTATTGTAATCACTCACGGTGGCCCGGCAAGTTTTATTATGCCACTACAGATAGGTAAGACTCCTATTGTTGTGCCACGTCAGCATCAGTTCAATGAGCATGTGAATGACCATCAAGTTGAGTTCGCAAGGAATGTGGCGCAGAGAATGGGAACGATTATTCCGGTGGAGGACATTAATACACTGGGAGATATCATAACGAACTATGATCAGATTGTTGCCGACATGGGACATGGTATGAGTAGTAATAATGCCAAGTTTAATGAGAAACTTGAAAAACTGGTAGATGAATTGTATTGAGGATGGATGGATGAGAAAAGTTGGAATCATGTCGATGCAGCGCATTGCAAACTACGGTTCGTTTTTGCAGGCATATGCATTGAAGCAGCTAATTGAGGAAGTTGGCTGTAATGTAGAATTTGTGGACTACCATGTAGGTGCTCCAGTAATTGCAGAAAATGCAGATAGTAAAAACAAGGTTGTCCGAAAGATAGAAAAGGGGCTGGAAACCTTTCGGTATCGGGCTCCTCTTGTACACAAATTATCGTTCATCCGATATAAACAGTCCTTTGCTCGAAAGTATATGCCGCTTTTGGGAATTGCAGACGAAATGAACTACAATCCGACAGTGGATTGTCTTGTGATTGGCAGTGACGAGGTTTTTAACTGTATTCAAAAAAATTCCAATGTAGGCTATTCGCCAGAATTGTTTGGAAAAAATAACCATGCGAAGAAACTTATCACTTATGCAGCGTCTTTCGGTAATACCACATTGGAAAAGCTGGAAAAGTATAAAAAGGCCAATGAAGTCGGAGCTTTGTTGAAGAAGTTTGATGCGATTTCTGTACGAGATGCTAATTCAGGAACTATTGTAGAACAGCTCACTGGGAAAGAACCAGTGTACAATCTGGATCCGGTTCTGACCTATGATTACATGAACTGCTGCGACAAAATCCCACAGGTTCAGACTAATGAGAAGTATTTGATTCTGTACGCGTATGCAGGTCGTATTTCCAATGATGAGGCAGATTGGATTGCTGCTTATGCAAAGAAAAAGAATTTGAAGGTATATGCAATTGGTGGTATCCAAAAATGTGCAGACCGATTCGTGGACTGCTCACCCTTTGAGGTTCTGGCCTATTTCAGAAATGCAGAAGAAGTTATTACCGATACCTTCCACGGCAGCATCTTCTCGGTGATCACACATCGGCCGTTTACAACATTGATTCGCAAGAGTGTAGGTAACAGCTATGGTAATGAAGAAAAGTTGAGCGATTTGCTAAAACGACTGGGACTGGCCAATCGGATGACAACGAAAATTGAAGATACAGAAAACATCAATGAAAAGGCGATTGATTACGCGAAAGTTGATGAGCAGTTGAAAGCACATAGAGAAGTGGCGAAGGAGTATCTGAGAAAAAACTTAGAGGAATAAAATGGAGAACATATCGAGGATAAAAGAGAAATGTGTGGGATGTAAAAGCTGTGAGCAAAGCTGCCCAAAACACTGTATCTCTATAGTAGAAAACAAAGAGGGATTTTGGTATCCGTCTGTTGATGAAAAAAGCTGCATCGAGTGCAAGGTGTGCTTGAAAAAGTGTCCAGTAGAAAATACGGAATTTCATCGGAATGAGCCACATAAAGTTTGGGCGTGGCGCAATAAAAATGATGTGGATATTATGCGCTCTGCATCTGGCGGTGCGGCGGATAGTGCAACGAAAACTATATTGCAAATGGGCGGTGTGGTTTATGGTGCTGCCTATGACGAGCAGCTGGCAGTAAGCCACATTGAAGTGACAGATGAAGCAGAAAGAGAGAAACTACAGTCCTCTAAGTATGTTCAGTCTGACCCGAACGATAGCTACACAAAGGTCAAACAGCGTTTGTCAGAGGGAAAAACGGTACTTTTTACAGGAACTCCCTGCCAGATTGCAGGCCTGTATGCTTTTTTGGGTGGCAATCCAGAAAATCTATATACAGTTGATCTGATTTGCCACGGTGTGCCTTCGCCAAAGTTCTTCAAAAAGTATCTGGAATACCAGAACAAGCAGACGGCTGGCAGAGTAATCTATTTCAACTTCCGTTCCAAAGACAAGAGAGGTTGGGGAACACAATATCTGCTAAAGACAAAGACAAAGACAAAGACAAAGACACTCTTCCTTGATCGCTATGGAAAACATTTTATGGATGGCGACTGCTATAGGGAGAGCTGTTATCAGTGTGCTTATGCGAATATGAGCCGTGTGGGAGATTTGACAGTGGGTGATTTCTGGGGAATTGCAAAGAGCCATCCGAGCTTCAATTCTCCAAAGGGCGTGTCCAGTGTATTTGTAAATACCGAAAAAGGTCAAAAGCTCTTTGAAATGATGCGAGTTCTTGCAGAAGTAGAAGAAGCAACGTTGGAAGAGGGCATGGTGAAGCAGCATAATCTGGTGCAGCCGAGCAACAGGCCTGTGACTAGAGATACTTTCTATAAGAGCATCGATGAACCAGGCTTTATAGCGAATATAAAGGTTGGCTTTCAGCCAAAAGCACGGTTGAAATCTGTGCTGCCGAATAAACTGATTCAAAAAATCAAATCTCTTTGAGATTTTGTGGAGGAAGAATACATGGGAGAGCCTATAAGAGTTTTGCATATCTTGCAGCGAATGGAAGCTGGCGGTACGCAGGCTTTGTTGATGAATATATACCGGAAAATTGACAGAACGAAAGTACAGTTTGATTTTTTGGTTGTTTATAAGGAAAAACAGTTTTACGATGATGAAATTGAAAAAATGGGTGGACATGTTTACAAACTGTCTTTCCGGGAGGATTTGAACCTTCCTAAATTTCAAAAAGATTTGGCAGATTTCTTTGCTCAGCATCATGAATATAAAATTGTTCATTGTCACGCCTACACGATTGGATATTTCTGCCTGAAAGCTGCAAAGAAAGCAGGTATCCCCGTCAGAATTGCTCATTCACATAATAATGAGACAGTACACGATATAAAATATTTACCGAAGCTGTTCATGCAGCGAATGTTTACCAAAGACGCAACAGATCTTTTCGCCTGCTCTGAGGAAGCTGGAAGATATTTGTTCAAAGACAAACCATTCCAGGTGCTGAAAAATGCAATTGATTCGCAGAATTTTATTGCAAATGCGAATACCAGAAAAGAAATCAGAAAAGAGCTGGGATTGGAGGATAAGTTTGTTGTTGGTCATGTTGGCCGACTGCACCCTCAGAAAAATCATGATTTTCTGATTGATGTTTTTGCAGAAATCAAGAAGAAAAAGCCTGACGCTGAATTGATTCTTGTTGGCACCGGGCCATTAGAAGAAAAAGTAAAAAGCAAAGTGGTCGAAAAAGGCCTTTCAGATTGTGTGCATTTTCTTGGGAACAGAAAGGACATGAACCGAATCTATCAGGCAATGGATGTGTTTGTTTTCCCATCTTTGTTTGAAGGTCTTGGCATTGTTGCAATTGAAGCACAGGCAGCAGGAGTGCCTATTGTCTGCTCTGAGGGGCTGCCACCGGAAACAGATATTACGCCGATATACCGGAAACTATTACTGAGCGATGGCGCAGAAAAGTGGGCGGATGCAGCACTTGAAATGGCACAGAATCTGAAAGCACATACCAATATGCAGCAGTATGTGATTGATGCAGGATTTGATATGGACGCAACTGCAAAATATATGGAAAGTTATTATTTGAACCGATGGAGAACTGCCTGAGATGAATAAAAAAGTAGGTTTCTTAATAATGAATTTTGAAAGCGGCGGAGGTACTGAGAGAGTTACATCTGTCATTGCAAATGAGTTAGTAAAAAAAAATTTTGATGTGAGGATTATCAGTTGTCAGCATGGAAACTCTTGCAAATTTGAAATAGATAAAAACATTAAACTTTACTCACTAAATGGAGAAAAATGCGAGAATTCAGCTTTGAGAAAAATCTATGTCGAAAAGCAATTGATTAAATATGTAAAAGAAGAACAGATTGACGTCATGATAGCAGTCGATGTAGCGTTATATCTTTATTTGATTCCTTTGCAGATAAAGAAAATATGTAAATGTATCGCATGGGAACATTTTAACTATTATATAAGCCCTAATAAACTGGTCAAATATGCCAGAAAACTGGCGGCAGAACATGCTGATTGTGTTGTGGTATTAGGCAAGAATGATTTAAATAACTACTTGACACAATACAAACATTGCAAAAATGTGACATATATTTATAACCCAATTGCAGTTGATACAAGCGAAAGTACGCCGTTGACACAAAAACGTGCGATTGCAGTTGGACGTTTAAGTAGACAAAAGGGATTTGATATGCTGGTTGAGGCTTGGGCCTTGATTGAAAAAGAAGTCCCGGACTGGAAATTAGATATTTATGGACAAGGACCGCTTCAAAAAGAACTTCAGGGGCAGATTGACGGACTGGGGCTCAGGAATATAGAACTAAAAGGATTTTCTGATGATATTCATAAAGAATATATGGAATCGTCCTTGTTTTTTTTATCTTCGCGTTATGAGGGGTTTGTGCTAGTTCTGATGGAAGCAATGGCAACAGGACTCCCGGCTGTTAGCTTTCGTTGTAAGGAAGGACCTGAAGAAACGATTGATAATGGTATCAATGGATACCTAGTAGAAGAAGGAAATGTTCAGCAGTTCGCAGATTGTGCGATAAAACTGATGAAAAATGAAACGTTGCTAAAGCAATTTGCGTCAAAAACAAAAAAGGATTTGGATCGTTTCAATACAGCCGCAATTATAAACCAGTGGGTCGAACTCTTAAGAAATATGTAAAGCAAATCAAAAAAGCGGAACAGGAGATAGAATGAAAATATTATTTACAATTAGGAGCCTTACAGGAGGTGGAGCCGAAAGAGTTGTTTCAGTTTTATCTGGCTTATTGGCTGATGTTGGCGAAGACGTTCATATTATTACATATAAAACGTCAGAGAGAGACTATTCTATTTCAGAAAAGGTAAAGATACATGAAATGCCACAACGAAAGGATAGTACAATAACAAAAGGAATGAGAATCTTTGATATGAGAAAAATTATCAAAGAAATTCAGCCTGATGTAATTATTCCGTTTGTTGGAACCGTTCTGTATGTGTCTTGGCTTGCAATCACAGGAATGAAAATTCCGTTTGTTTTGACCATCAGAAATAATCCGTGGACAATGCCAGAAAAAAGATTGTTAAGAAATTTTCGCGATTACCTGGCTAAGAAATCTTGTGCCATTCTGGTTCAAAATGAAGAGCAATCGGAATATTTCTCAGCCGATTTAAGAAAAAAGTGCTTTGTTGTTCCCAATCCTCTTTCATCAAGGTTTATTGATAATCATAAAGAAATTTATAGTAGGAAAATTTCTAAAATAATTGCAGTAGGCAGACTTCACGAACAAAAAAATTATCCGCTTCTTCTGAAAGCTATGGTTGATATTACAAAGATAAAATCTGAAATTACATTGGATATTTTCGGTGAGGGAAATCAAAAGAAATACCTTGAAGGTTTAGTCGATGAATATGGACTTGCTAATCATGTTTTTCTACGGGGGAGAAGCCAGAGCATCGAGAAACAGCTACAAGTAGCGGATATGTTTGTGATGACATCTGATTACGAGGGGATGCCAAATGCACTAATGGAAGCAATGGCTTTCGGTGTTCCATGTATATCCAGCGATTGTAAAACAGGTCCTAGAAGCTTGATCAAATCGTTTGAAAATGGTCTTCTGTTTCAGACGAACAATGTTGAAGATTTAAAGGATAAAATGGAATGGGCCATTGCAAATCCTGGACAGATGGCAGAATGCGGAAAACAAGCAAGGCGATGCTTGTTGGAGGAGTATTCGTCTGAAAAAGTTTTGAAAAAAATGCAGATACTTTTGGATTATGTGAAGGAGTGTGAGTAAGATGGGTGAAAAAAAACATGGTTTGCGGCGTGTGGCTGGCTATTTTGTGAACCACAGACTGCTTAATTGGATGCCGGACAAGCCATATCTGCAAATTTTTTATTATGCAGAGTTTGGAAAGTTTATTGATTTTAAGAATCCGAAGACATTCAACGAAAAATTGAACTGGCTCAAACTGTATTATAGAAGGCCGGATCTTATTACATTGGTTGACAAATACGAAGTGAAAAAATATATTGCAGATAAAATTGGTGAACAGTATGTTATCCCGACGCTTGGTGTATGGGATAAATTTGAGGATATCAACTTCAATGAGCTTCCAAATCAGTTTGTGCTGAAATGCACACATGATTCAGGTGGACTGGTTGTCTGCAAGGATAAATCCAAACTTGATTTGAAAAAGGCTAGGAAAAAAATCGAAAAATCTCTGGCAAACAATTATTATCTTTGGACGAGGGAGTGGCCATATAAAGGGGTCAAACCGAGAATTATTGCTGAAAAATATATGGAAGATCAGGAAACCGGAGAACTCCGCGATTATAAATTCTTCTGTTTCAATGGAGAACCAAAACTGATGTTTGTGGCAACGGAAAGAGGCGTCAAGAACACAAAGTTTGACTTTTATGATATGCAGTTTAACCACATGAACATTGTACAGCACTATCCGAACTCTGTATCCGCCATCAGAAAACCAGAACATTTTGAAAAAATGATTGAGCTTACCAAAAAACTCAGCGAAGGGTTCCCACACGTTCGAGTGGATTTTTATGAAGCAAATGGTCAAGTATACTTTGGAGAAATGACATTTTATCATTTTGGCGCGATTGTGCCGTTTGAAACAAAAGAGTGGGATAAAAAAATTGGAGATTGGCTGGTACTTCCAGAAAAAATTAGCTAATATGAAAATAATTCAAAGAAAGGATTTTGTGGGGTGCAGGGTCAATCAGCACTTGACGATGGATTGGATGAATGATTACTACAAAAGGCGCAAAGATTAAAGTTAAAGATATTACAAATATTTGTTATGGAATCTGTATTTTCCTGTTTGTCATTGGGCAGTCATATCTTCTTTCGTCATCTGCAATTCTTGCAACGCTGTGTAAAGGATTAAAGATTGTTGCGGCAACTGTTCCGGTATTGGTACTTTTACGCCACTCAAAGTTCAGCATTCGTAATTTGCTTTTATGGGGACTAATCGCTCTCCTGATAATAGGAAATATATTCTTCAATCAGGCAGACAGTGACTTGATCTATATTGTTATATTCATATTGTATTGTTCAAAGGCAGAGCCGGAATCTGTTCTGAAGACTTATTGTATTAGTGCTGGCATTGCAATTGCGATAGTGATTTTTGCATGGCTTATAGGAATTCTCCCGTCTCAAACTAGTGCAGGACGAGAGTACTTGGGATTTTATTTTGCCACATTCGGTCCGAATCTCTTCTTGCACACAGTTTTGGCGTATATTGCCAGTAGAAAAAACAAAATAAAGTTTAAAAGTTGGATTTTGATTGAAGTCATAAATGTTTGGTTTTATAAGATGACGGATACATTAGCTGTATTTGTTGTTATTAATGCAAGCATTATCCTATATTACTTGTTGAATATTGAAAAGATAAAACAGTTTCTGTTTGACAGAGATTTTCCAAGGAGAATATTAGAAATATTTCCATTCTTTTCAGCAATTGCAACGATAGTAGCACAGTACTTTTATATTGCTCACTATAATGAGCCTGCATTCGTGGCTATAAATGCAGCTTTTTCAAATAGGCCGTATTTTGGAAAAATTGCTTTAGAAACGTATGGTGTTTCATTGTTTGGTCAACCCATTACATGGCTGACAGGAACCGATGGCACAAAAGTATCCGGTATGGATTATTTTTATGTTGATTCTTCATATTTGCAGGTGTTAGTAAGATACGGTGTGATAATGCTTGTGGTTTTATGTTTGGCAATGATGGCGGTACAATGCTATAGTGTTGTGACAAAGAATATTTATCTATGCATGGGATGTTCTTTGTTCCTTATTCATTGCATAACAGACCCGCAATTATTATCTTTTAGATATAATCCTTTTATTATAATTTCTGTTGCCTGCGTTGGAATGATAAAGAGCAAAAAAGAATTTTTTGAAAGGAACCGAAATGAGAAAGAATATGAATAAGTATGTAGAAGTAATAGTAACGTATAATCGAAAGAAATTATTAAAAGAAAACATAGAAGCACTCTTGAATCAGACATTTAAGGACCATGATATCCTGATTGTTGACAACAACAGCAATGATGGCACAAAGGAAATGGTTGCAGAGATTCAGGACAAGAGAATCAAATATTATAATACCGGAAAGAACCTTGGTGGTGCAGGTGGATTTGCTTTTGGTTTGAGAAAAGCCATAGAGCTCGGCTATTTATATGCGTGGATCATGGATGATGACTCTATCCCGGAAAAAGAGGCATTGCAAAGCCTTGTGGATAAGGGACAGGCATTAGATGGTGAGTTTTCCTATCTGGCCTCATTAGTGTATTGGACGGATGGGAAACTGTTTGATATGAATGTTCCGGATTTCCAGTACAACTCCAGATTAGGGCTGGATTTGGACAGAATTAGAAAAAACAAGCTGTTGTTGATTGATACTTGTTCTTTTGTTGGCTGCTTTATCAATTTAAAATATGCTGAGACAGCAGGATTGCCGATTTCTGAGTTCTTTATTTATGGAGATGATCAGGAGTATACGGCAAGATTGAGAAAATTGGCTCCAGCTTATTTGGATTTCGATAGTGTTATTGTACATAAAGCACCATCCAATAAAGGCGCAGATGTGGTTTCGGCAGATGAGACAAGAATAGAACGCTTCTTTTATCAAGCAAGAAACGGAATGTACATCGCGCGAAAAAATGGAAAAGTAGGCCGTCGGCTGCGTGTGATTGGTGGGCGAATCAAGAATATTCTCAGAAAAGCACCGGATCACAAAGCAAAAAGAGTTTGGGTGACGTGCAAAGGAACGATCTCTGGATTTTTCTTTAATCCGAAGATTGAATATGCACATAGAAAAGGAGAATAACAGAAAGGAAATGGGAAAACAAAAGTCTCTTAAATTAAATTTTGTAATGAACGCGATTCTTACGATGTCGCAGTTCGTTTTTCCACTGATTACATTTCCGTATGTTTCACGCATTCTATTGCCCATTGGTACCGGAAAAGTATCATTTGCAACTTCGATCGTATCTTACTTTACACTCTTTGCACAGTTGGGAATTCCAACATACGGCATTCGGGCATGTGCAAAGGTGCGTGATAATCGGGAAGAACTCTCGAAAATGGTTCAAGAGCTGTTCATTATCAACCTTGTGATGAGCGCACTGGCATATGTGGTTTATTTTGCAGCAATATACTATGTCCCAAGATTTCGGCAGGATAAAGACCTGTTCTTGATTGTTGGCCTGACAATCTTTTTTAATGCCATAGGAATGGAATGGCTGTATAAAGCACTTGAACAATATACTTATATTACGGTTCGCTCGATTATTTTTAAGTTTATTGCAATTGTTGCGATGTTTCTCATGGTGCATGAACAAAGCGATTATGTCATTTATGGTGGAATTTCCATTTTGGCATCATCTGCCTCAAATATTTTTAACTTCTTTCATATACACCGTTATGTCAACATTAAGCCTGTTGGTCACTATAATTTTAAGAAACACTTAAAAGCGATTGTGATTTTCTTTGCAATGTCCTGTGCCACAACAATATATACGCATCTGGATACTGTAATGCTTGGATTTATTCGTACAGACGCAGATGTTGGATATTATAATGCGGCAGTAAAGATAAAAACGATTCTCGTGAGTATCGTTACATCTTTAGGTGTGGTTTTGCTGCCGAGAGCATCATACTATGTCGAACATAGTATGATGGATGAATTTTACCGTATTACAAAAAAGGCAATCAATTTCGTGTTTTTGATTGCAACACCGATGATGATTTATTTTATGCTTTTTGCAAAGGAGGGCGTTTTCTTCTTATCGGGCGATGCTTATGCCGGTGCAATTATTCCGATGCAAGTTATAATGCCAACTTTACTTTTTATTGGTCTGACAAACATAATGGGAATACAAATGTTAGTGCCGCTTGGAAAAGAAAAAGTAGTTCTTTATTCGGAAATTGCTGGAATGATTGTGGATATTATCTTAAATGCACTTCTGATTCCTAAAATGGCATCTACAGGTGCAGCGATTGGAACCTTGGCAGCAGAAATCGCTGTTTTTATTGTTCAGTACGTTGCGCTTAGAGGAATTATTAAGGAAGCATATAGACAGGTTCATTATGTTGCAATTGGCAGTTCTGTTTTAGCTGGAGGGGTTCTCGCGGTTTTAATAAAGAGAATGCAGTGGGGAAGTTTTATGACTTTATGTGCTTCTGCAATTGTATTTTTTGGAGTATATTTTTTGATTTTAACAATTGCAAAGGAATCTCTTGTCATAGAAATAGAAAATCAGTTGCTTGGACGAATTATCAAGAAAAAATAATAACTGACTGAATGGGAGGAAAGAGTATGAAATATGATTATTTAGTAGTAGGTTCTGGTCTGTATGGGGCGATTTTTGCACATGAAGCTAAAGCACATGGCAAGTCTGTTTTGGTAGTAGACAAGCGCCCGAATATTGCAGGAAATATTTATACCAAGAATATTGAGGGTATCAATGTTCATAAATATGGTGCTCACATTTTCCATACTAATAACAAAAAGGTTTGGAATTACATCACGCAGTTTGCAGAGTTTAATCGTTTCACCAACTCACCGGTGGCTAATTATAAAGGAGAATTGTTCTCCCTTCCGTTCAACATGTACACCTTTAACAAGATGTGGGGAGTTGTAACGCCGGAGGAGGCTGCCGCAAAGATTGAAGAACAGCGCAAAGAGATTACTAGTGAGCCACAGAATCTTGAAGAGCAGGCCATCTCTCTTGTCGGTCGCGATATCTACGAGAAACTCATCAAGGGCTATACAGAGAAGCAGTGGGGACGTGACTGCAAGGAGTTGCCGTCCTTTATTATCAAGCGTCTTCCGGTTCGGCTGACTTTTGATAACAACTACTTCAATGCACTTTATCAGGGCATTCCTGTTGGCGGCTATACCAAGATGATTGCCAATCTGCTGGATGAAATTGAAGTTCGTTTGAGCACAGACTATCTGGAAAACAAAGCGGAGCTGGATGCATTGGCTGATAAGGTTGTATACACTGGACCGATTGATGCATACTTTGATTATAAGCTGGGTACGCTGGAATACCGTTCTGTTAGATTTGAGACGGAAACTTTGGATAAGCCAAATTTCCAGGGCAATGCCGCAGTGAACTATACCGACCGAGAAACTCCGTGGACCCGTATCATTGAGCACAAATGGTTTGAGTTCGGTAAGGATGAGAACGGCAATGATCTGCCGAAGACTATCATTAGCCGTGAGTACAGCAGTGAGTGGAAGCCGGGAGATGAGCCATATTATCCGGTTAATGATGCTAAGAATGGTTTACTTTATTCTGAATACAAGAAGTTGGCAGATGCAGAAAATAATGTGATTTTCGGCGGTCGCCTAGGAGAGTATAAGTATTATGACATGGATCAGGTAATTGCAGCTGTATTGGATAGATGCGAAAAAGAATTTTAACAGAGAGAAAAGAGAAAATGAACACAACATTACTTATCATGGCCGCCGGAATCGGCAGCCGCTTCGGAACAGGAATAAAACAGTTGGAGCCGGTCGATGATGCTGGACATATCATCATGGATTACTCAATCCATGATGCGATTGAAGTTGGTTTCAATCATGTGGTATTTATCATCCGTAAGGATATTGAGAAGGAGTTCAAAGAGGTCATCGGTGATCGCATTGCCGCTATTTGCTCTTCTCATAATGTAACTGTAGACTACGCTTTCCAGGATATCAACGATATTCCGGGAGAACTTCCGGAAGGCCGGACAAAGCCGTGGGGAACCGGACAGGCTGTGCTTGCAGCGAAGGAAGTGATTGATACCCCGTTCATTGTGATCAATGCAGATGATTACTATGGCAAAGAAGGTTTCAAAGCAGTTCACGAGTATTTGGTAAACGGCGGCAAGTCCTGCATGGCTGGTTTCGTTCTGAAGAACACGCTGTCTGATAACGGCGGTGTGACTCGTGGTATCTGCAAGATGGATGAGAATGGAAACTTGACTGAGGTTGTGGAAACCAAGAACATCGTAAAGACTGCAGATGGAGCAGAGGCAGACGGTGTGGTTGTTGATGTGAATTCTCTGGTATCCATGAATATGTGGGGCTTGACTCCTGATTTTTTGGATGTGCTGGAAAATGGTTTCAAGGAGTTTTTCGAGAAAGAAGTACCGAGCAATCCTCAGAAAGCCGAGTATCTGATCCCAATCTTCATCGGTGAGCTGCTGGAGCAGGGCAAGATGTCTGTGAAGGTCCTGAAGACCAATGACACTTGGTATGGCATGACCTATCATGAGGATGTCGCAGCCGTAAAGGACAGCTTCAAGAAGATGCTGGAGACCGGCGTGTATAAGGCTGATTTATTTGCAGACTTGTGATACCCGTCAATGTAAGAACATCAAAAAATGCCATGCCTTGCATGGCTACGCCGTCCGAAAATGCTGCCTCTACGTGGCGGACGGCAGGCAACGGAGTTCATCTGAACATCTCCGGCTAAAGCATGATTGCAACCTTAAAATGAAGAGTGAAGCGAACAACCAGCTTCAGAAAGGACGGTTTAAAAAGCTAAAACCCAATGAACGACTTCGGCCCGAAGCGCCCGATGTCCGAGGATGCTCCGTGTGCATTAGAAGGCACCGAAAAAGCGAAGCGCGGCCGACCGAAGAAAAAACCGACTATGACCGAGAAAAGGAAATTGAAGCCTTTCAAGCCAGGGCGGTGGAACTTTTCGTTGAACCCTACGATGACAGAATCGAACCATCTGAAGATGCTCCAAGCGTCCGAGAGGTGTGAATACAACATCGTTAAGGGTGCGGAAGATGTTGATTACCGCAGGGGTTTACAGCATGAGACTCAGCCGTAAGGTGCAGAGTCTGTATGAGGATGGATGCTCAATCCAACAAATCATGGATGAAACCGGGTTGAAAAAATCATCTGTCCATGGGTATTTGCCCTATATAAAGGGTAACTACAATTTGCCGGAAGTAACTTTGGATGCCGAATACTCACGTGTTTACAGAAAGAGAATTTCTGTGTGTGAGCGACTCAGGCGAGAGATAGATTCGCCAGATGCAGAAGAATACTTGTGGGATGCAATTGTGGCGTATGTCGATTATTCGTTTATAACGGAGAAAGGCTTATCCTTGAAATATGCTGTGCAAGGCGGAGAAATCTTCTTCAACCGAAAAAAGAAGAGTGTGACCAGAGCAACTGTGATGAAAGCGTTTCATCGGGCTCGACAGCTCCAGCATGAGAAGGGCTTTGTCAGTGGACCCAAAGAGCTGGGAATTTTTGGCGCAAGTTATATCTACCCAGTATTTCTTCGGATTGGCGTGTGCGTAAAGAAATCAGAGAAAATTTTTGAAAACGTGTACTCAAGAGAATCTAAAAATTTTTAATCACACGTATTGCGACACATGGAGAAGCTGTTATCCGATCTCGTAGTTTTCTTTCCCATCATTCGTAAATGTTCCTGCATATCCCGCTGAACCATTGAAAAGACAGTTTGGGATACGGAAGAGGTGTATTTCTATTGATTGGTATTGGAATTCCATTAGTGTTTACAATCATATTTAGCAGATATCCGATGATGCGTAAGTTATTTGGATTACCGGATATACCAGAGATATAATTGAGGTTATTTGTAACGCTCATAATGTACCGATGGATTGCTCTTTCCAGAACATCAACTATGATTCTGAACGACTGAAAGTTGGGCAAACCGTAGGAAACAGGTTGGGCGCACTCGATACCAAACCGACCCCAATGGCTCATTCTATTTGATTTGATACATGGAGGAGGCTGTACGCGATGGAGGTAGATGAAACATATCAAAAAATGTTAGAAAAGCTGAGAGAGCATTGCGAAAGAGAAAAAATGTCGATATATGCGTTGGCAAAAAATACAAATTTGTCAACTTCCAGCTTAAGTAATTTACTTAACGGAAAAACAAAACCATATGTATACACGCTATTACTGATCTGTGATGCGCTTTCAATTTCAATCACAGATTTGGCTGATAAGGATGTATCAATGACAGAAGATGAAAAGTGGATAATATCTTCTTATCGAAGCTTGTCAACTAAGAAGAAAGAAATGTTGACAACCTACATAAAGATGCTGTCACAGTATGAAGAAAAAATGTAGACTATGTATTTATTTAGAAATGTGTAGTTCGGTATATCGAAAGGACATGACGCTAATATTGTGGTAAACTATATATATGAGAAATAGGTGACTCTAGAATAAGAGACTTTAATTAAACTTAAATTTGTAAAAACAAGAAACTCTGCTACCTTGATTTGACGTAATTGTACGGTGATTAAGACGGCAGAGTTTTTTTAATAGATTGCACATATGACAAAAGAGCTGTCTAAAGCGTGTGTAACGAATAAATCTGTGAACTTGTAAACGGAGATGGGTGATGGGAGGTGCAGGGGATGGACAAAAAATTGTATGATAAACGAAAAAAACCGGATTGCAAAAAAGAACAACAGCGAAAAGAAATTTTTAGTACATATTCAGAATTGTGTCCTCAAAAGCCTCAAGATAACCGCCTTTCGGGTTTGGAAACTGGAAATAAAAAGACAGGTAAATCTGGAAGAATTTATGACAAAATATTAGTATGGAATATCCCTCCGAGAATCACTTGCCCCGGAGTATCTGATTGGTGCTCCACGCATTGTTATAATGCAGATGCCAGAAAAGATGTTTATACAATTGACCGATGGCGTGAAAATCTGTGGGATTTTCATTTTCGGTTACCCGAACTGAAGGACAAAATTGAAAACCAAATAAACGAAACCACTGGACGATGTGCGGTTCGATTGCATTCTAGCGGAGACTTTTTTTCAGAAGAGTACATTGATTTTTGGAAAGAAATAATTTTAGAATTTCCAAAAGTCTCCTTTTGGGGGTATACAAGGACATGGAATGTCCCTTGCTTAAAAGATAATGTGAACGAGCTTATGAATCTTAATAATATGCAGCTGTTTGCGTCATATGACACAACGATGGCAACATCGGTTCCTGCGATTCCTAAAAGCTTGGTCTTTGATACAAGAGAAAATTTGTTTGAGTATGCGGTGAAGCATACAGATAGCATAATTTGCCCGGAGCAGTATGGAAGAGTGGAAAGCTGCGCTGACTGCGGCTTGTGCATGAAGAAAACAAACAAGGATATTTTATTTCAGTTACATTAGGACAGGGGGGGAAAATAAAAATGAGAGAAAACATTATTGTTATGGTAGGCGGGAGAAGCGGTGTAGGGAAAACGTCTATTATTGATTTTTTAGTTAAGAACCAAGGTGAAAGATATGCAAGACCTCTCTCGTACACAAGCAGATTGAAAAGAAATGGCGAAGGGTGCGAGGAATACAACTTCATAAGTGAAGAAAAAATGATATTGATGCGAGATGAGGGCCGCTTCTTGAATTTTGATTGCGTATATGGAAACTATTACGCGATAGCAAAGAAATCCATTGACGTGATAAACACTGAGGGAAAAGTTCCAATTAAGGAAATTCATCCGTCAAATCAAGCAAAAATAAAATTATGCTATCCAAACGCTGTATCAGTACTAATAAAAGAAATTGGGGTGAATGGAGAGGAGAAAAGAATAGGTCGAGAAAAAGCTGATACAGAGTATTATGAAAATCTGAATGAAGATAAGTTTGATGTTGTTTTTGCCAATGACAAACGATTGACGGTAGAGGAAAACGCAAAAGAATTTGGTGCAAGAGTATACTCCTATATTAAATACAGAGCATACTTTCCACCAATTTGTGACATGGATAGGTTGAACCGTAAAGGATATGCGATGATTGCGGAAGAATTCACCGAAAAAAAGCGCGTTACCACTCATAATTTTCACACTTTATCTGCAGACTTTTTTCAGGATTCTATAAATAAGTTCGTCTATCAAGGATGCAAAGTACTCGAAGTTGGGCCAGGAAGAGGATGGATGAGGAAGACGTGCTCGTGGCCGGTCGTAACATATGATGTACTAGAATTAACTGAAGAAATGGCGCGATTTTTAGATGCAAATGAAAAGATTATATCAAGCGCAGCACGAACAATGATTGCGTCAAATAAGTATCAAGTGGAAGTATGCTCTCTTGCAGATCCATACTTCCATACAGAAACTTTATGCGAACTGCATAGGATATTGGCTCCAGGTGGAGTGCTTGCGTTTACATTACCATCAGTAGACTGGTCAGAAAATTTGAGAGGAGATGAAATGACAACAACCTTTATCTCTGAAAATGGTGATAAGGCTGTGACGTATTCACTTGTGTTTGAGGCCGAAAAGATTGTTGAAATCTTACAAGACTGCGGATTTAAGGAAATTAAGGTGAATGAGATAACCGGAAAAAAATTGATGGGAAAAAATGAATATATCTCTCCAGCAATCACCATGGCAGCAGAAAATAAAAAATGTAAGCTAGATGAACTCAAGATTATTACAACTGTTATTTGCAAAAAATAATATAGAGGAGAAAATACAAAATGAATAATCAACTGCCCATAAATCAAAAAAAAATTATTTATAAAAAAGCAAAAAAGCTAATTGATATGTATAAGAAAGGTCTTTTGGGTGGAGAAGTCATGCCGGAGGACGCCAACCCCGGACTTTCAAAGGACTCAAAAGAAAATTGTTTGTACTTTACATTGCCGATGGCACTAAACTATCAAAGAAATTCATACAAATTATGGGAGGCGGCAAAAGCAACATATGAAGATGTAGAAACAACAGATGTGTTTGATCCCAAAGCGGTTACCCAAATGAGTGAGGGTGAATTAAAGAACCGGTTGGTGAAGTATAAAGTTGCACTGCAACCCAATAAACACCCTGAGATTTGGAGAAAATTATGTGCAACATTATGCGATGATTTTGACGGGGATATAAGAAATTTGTTTATTAAAAATGATAACTCTGTGGAAAAGATCAAAGAATATATTGTGGGAAACAAGAAAAAGTTTCCGTACCTGTCAGGCCCCAAGATTTTGAACTATTGGCTGTATGTGATGACGCAGTATACAGCCATAGACCTTGCAGGAAGAGAATACATTACTGTTGCACCAGATACGCACGTTATTCAGGCGAGTATGAAGTTAGGGTTAATTAAGGACGAGGACAAAAGTAGAGCGGATATCAGAGAATATGTGAGTACATTGTGGGAAGAAGTGTTCTATGATACGGAATATTGTCCTATCGATGTACACACACCGCTCTGGTTATGGAGCAGAAATGGCTTCGCGGCACAGATTGAGGTGGATAAGGATAATGAGCTTTTTCAAAGTGGGTTGTAATTTTTCTAAGGACTTATATGAGCAGGCATCTCATTTAAATAAAGAGGTTAGCATAAACAGAATAGAGGAGTTCTATGGCTCGCGCAAAGAAAGCGCATGGCTGACGGCGCGCCCTGAGTTTAGACTGCAGAATGTTACGAGAGACGAGTTTGCAAGATACATAAATGAACTTTCAGAAAGGGGAATTTCGTTTAACTATACGCTTAATACAAGCTATTTAGGCAACAAGGAGCAAATAATAAAAAGAGAAGAAGAAATACAAGAATACATTTCTTTTTTAATTGAAGCTGGAGTGAAAACCATAACTGTTTCGCTTCCTTATATGGCAGAAATTATTAGAAGGGTGAGTGATAAGATTGGAATCGAGGTAAGTACAATTGCACATCTTGACTCATTGACGCAAATTAAAATATGGCAAGAGCTGTACGGAATCACAAAGATTTGCATCGGATTAAATAAGAATCGCGATATAAACTTTTTAAGCGCCGCGGCTCGATATTGTAATGAGCATGATATTGTACTTACGTTATTGGCAAATGAATTTTGCGGAAATGGAATAACCGAAAGTGATGAAATAAAAGGAGCAACTGGATGTATATTTCGGGATCATTGCTATCAGTTGCACTCCGCAGGTTATCAAAAAGAAACAAAATTACATAAAGATTATCCTATGGGGATGTGTATTGCTAGTAGAAAATCGAAAAGTGTTTGGCTGAAAATGAATTACATAAGACCCGAAGATATAAAGCGGTATAATGAAATCGGAATAGACCACTTTAAGTTGACAGGTAGAACAGGAAGTACAGCACATTTGCAGGAAATTATGCGTGCGTATATGAAAGAATCATATGACGGGAATTTGCTTGGATTGTGGAAACATTTGGAAACTATAAAGGAGGAAAAAGAAGAGTCCTTCCGACCGCAAGTCTATATTGATAATAAAAAACTAGACGGATTTGTTGATTACTGGTTTGAAAACAGAAATCATATCTGTGCAAATGAAATATGTGGTGAAACTTGCAAGTATTGCGACTTATTTATAAAAAGAGCAAATATCTGAAAAGTAAATGCTATACTGAAAGGTATATAATAGTATGTTGAAAGAGCTTGAAATATACGATTTTGGAACATATGTAGAAGTAATTACGCAAATTGATGCCGAACAACAGTATCGTATGTGGTTCCGGGGACAGTCTGATTATTCGTGGGGTCTAGTACCATCGGTTCAACGAAAAGATGGTATGGGTAAGAACTATGAGCAGTATATATCGACCAATTTCATGATTCATACCATGCGGCTGAATCCAAATGCTCCGCAACGGTATGACCGCGCATCGTGGTTGACGTTGATGCAGCATTATGGATTGCCAACCAGATTACTGGATTGGTCGGAATCTCCTCTGGTTGCTTTGTATTTTGCATTGAGCAGTGATGAAGATGCAAAGACGGATGCAGCTGTTTGGGTTCTGAATCCCATGAGGCTGAATAAAAAAGTGGGCTATGGAGAATATGTACCTCCGATAAGCTACGACAGTCTGAGAGGTGACTTGGAAGGCGCATTTTCTAATCATGACAACGATGATTATGGATTACAGAACAGAATCATTGCGTGTCATGGAGTAGGATGTGACTTGAGAATGTATGTACAACAGTCGGATTTTACGATTCACAGCACTGCTGAACGATTGGATCAGATACTCAAGTTGGACGAATCCTGCGATTACTTTTATAAAATTCGTATACCGCAGCAGATTAGAAAGCAACTCTTAGCTCAGCTTGATGCGATGGGATTCCATGAAAGCTCTATTTATCCGGATATGGAGCATATTGCAAAGGAACAGGCAGACAGCCATTTCAATTTCTAAAATTGAAATAGAGCTAACAATATGATATACTTACATTAAAGCAATATAAATTTAATGGAGGTATTCGTATGCCCAGAACCAAAGGCAGCAAAAACAAGCCCAAAGTGGTCAACGACTTTGCATCCCAGATTGCAGAAAAGCAGTCTACCATCGAATCTCTCAACACAGAAATTGCGTCTATCACTGCGAATATGGATTCTCTGAAAGCAGAGCTGAAAACTAAACGTACAGCTTTGAAGTCTGTCGAGAAGGAAGTAGGCAAGCTCCAAGCAAAAAAAGCTAAAGCGGATCAGAAAGCCGCAGAGGAAGCAAAGAAGGCAGAAGCTGAGGCTGTCCTGAAAAAACTCCTGGCAGACGGAATGAGTGCGGAAGAAATCCTTGCAAAACTGAAATAACAGCAAAGCCCACAGTGAACAAGTACGAACTTGCCTACTGTGGGCTTTTTCAGTAAAGATAATCTTTACGCAGCATCAAACCGGAAATGTCTTGGCAGCTTGAAATGCTCAATAAACGCATGGTGCTGCTCATGGTAATGCCGCAGATCATACCCCAAATGGTGCAGCTCTAGTAATTTCACCAGCACCAGATTAAGGTGAATCTTTTTGATGGCGGCAATCTGCGCAGCGTCCAGCCCTCTCCGTGTCATTTGGTAAATATCATCGCTGTCCAGCATCAGATGAGAGGTGAAAGCATTCTGCTCATAGAGAAAGATATGCTTGTTCTTGATGGTCAGAAACTTTTTGAATGTATGCAGGTCGGTGAGCATCTGACGTTCCAGGCAGTGACCGAGGGCATATCCGCACACCATCTGTTTTGTCTGCTTGTTGAGCTGACGGTTGATAAGAACCAGCGGCTTTTCAAAATACAGGGAAAGCAGACCCAGAGTGTCCGTGATGCGGTGTGTCTCCGTGATGTCCAGACTGCAACTGCGCGCGATCTGTTTGATGTTGCGTGTTCCGACATTTTGGACAAGTTCATTAGCAACTTGGTGAATAAATGCAGAATCCATAATGTGATCTCCTTTCGGGGATGGCATAGTGAATGGAACAGTGATTTACAGGTTCATTATTCGTTCTTTCTCTCGTTTTTGTTCTCGGTACTTAAAATAGGCTTTGTGCATCTCATACATGATGCCGTCCATATCCTGCGGAGATAGCTCTCCACTGGCAAACAGCTCAGTAAGCTCGAATGCGAGATACTGGGCTTCTTTTTTGCCATTCTTGCCGTAGATTGCGGCGGCACGTTCAATAAATAACGCTTGATCGGGCTGTAAATAGGTCAGGGGTACATGGAAAATGTCTGACATTTTTTCGAGAACTTCAACATTTCGGGGGTAGCGTTCATTACGCTCCCATCCGATGATCGTTCTCTTGCTGACTCCGAGGCATTTTGCTAATTCGTCTTGTGTTAGATTGTTCTTTTTGCGCAGATCACGAACTTTTGCTCCAAATTTCATGTTTGCAACCTTTCTATGGAGTAGTTATCGTGCGTTACTAATGTGAAACAAGATTTGTAATTATTCATTTTGAAATATGCAACAAACTTTCACAATTCCTACTTGACACAGCAACGCTCTGTGTATATAATAGTGCCATATTCTTTCAACTTTTGGATTATTATACTGAAAAATGAGTAAATATGCAAGTGGGAAAAGGTGAAAAGTGAACGAAAGTTCAAAGGTTGAGGGCAATAGAAACCGAAATAACCGAAACCAACACAAAGGAGGCCGTGAAAGATGAACAATGGAGATCATGAAATCCGCACTCCGAAAGGGCTGCGGATCGGAAATCGTAGTGTCGTAGATGGAAAGAATATGCTTCAGATAAAGCGTGGTGGCTGTGAAGATTATATTTCTGCTGAATCACTGGTGGAGTACATTCACGGTCTTCCTGTAAAGAGTATAGAATTTGCAACGCCGGAGGATCGCCGGAAGGAAGCCTAAAGTAAGAGGGCTTCATCGGACACTGAAAGGGAAGAAATGGAATCTTAGGCGGCACCTGGTTAGCCGACCAGCTCCATCAGACGTTCTTTTGGGTCTACAATATAATATCTGTTTGTTTAGAGCGATACCGTAGCAATATGTGATATAGGCCGGAACAGAATGAGCGAATGCAGCGCAGTAGTGCGCCTGCAAGTAGTTCATCCTGTTCCGGCTTTTTTAATTTTTTTTTCAAAAATACCTTGCGAAAAGCCTTTCCAGCAATTCTATATATGAGAGACTAAACATCACACCTTAAAAGAGAATCATGAAATAGCGATGCAGCAGGAGAAGTCTTAGACTTCCCGTTCAAAAAAAAACGGGTAAGTCTGGGACAACTTTTGCTGCATTTTTTGTTTCAGACCACCCGCAGCCAAAAGGCAGAAAGGTGGACACTATGATGACATTCAAGGAACTGAAAAAGCTTGTTGATCTTCCGGCATACAAAGAAGCTCGTGTGCCAACTGTGAAAGCTCTTGAGGAATCTGACGTGCCTGTGGTAGCTGAGAAGATTCTGGAAAATCATGGAAGTATCAGTGTCTACCAGAATGGTTATGTGATTTACCGGGCGCATAAAAGAGTGACCGTTTTCTCGCTTCGTAACTGCGTACATTATAAATATGATGCACTGGAAGGTGCGGGGCATCACATTAAGGAAGAGGAATTTGATGAATACGAGTGGCACATCCGGCTGGTTTTGGAAGGAGAGGATCGTATTTTCATGAACTACGAGATCATTCAGGGAAAATGGATGCCATCCCGTGAGGACAGGGAGTATAGGGAAGAAATCCTGGAGGGAGTCGATGAAGCAGTGAGTACACTGGAAAGAATGATAAGTGAGGAAAGAGTGGAAGAGCTGCTCTCTACTTTGACTGATTTGCAGAGAAAGGTCGTCCACACTCATCTGTTTCATGGTCTGTCTTTCACAGAGGCAGCGAAACACCTTGGCATGACCCGCCAGAATCTTACCGGAATTTATAACGCAGCAATTTACAAGATACAGAAAAAGCACTTCCGGGCATTGTGCAGCTGATAACCTATACATAATCAAAAGATGAGCCGTCCAATCACAGAAAACACTCTGAATTGGGCGGCTCAAAAATTTTTTTGAATTTTTTTAAAACACCTTGCGAAATAGCCCTTCTCCGATTCTAGGAGTGAGAGGACACAAAAAAGCTCCATCCAAATCGGATAGTTCATGAAAAGTTCAAAAACTTTTTTGAAAACACCTTGCGAAATGACCTTTCTCCGATTCTAAGGATGAGAGGACAATACAAAACCTCTCACATGAACCTTGAAAATTGAATAAGCCATCCCAGAGAGATACTTCTGATATTGAATGTGCATCCTGCGTGTCTTGTCAGAGAAAACGCCGCTGAAATATGGGGCAGGAACGGGCTGGGGCAGAATGGCAAAGCTCAAATAACAGCAGATACAATGCGGCGGAGTGTCGGAAGATGCTCCGTCGTAGGAATGTACTGTTATTTATAATAGTGCAAATCTACCAGAGGGGAGGTGATGAATCTACATGAAGTACCCGTATTTCAGAGGTCTGGAAGCAGACCGATACAGTTTCTACCGTGTGCCGAAAGCACTCATCAAGGTAGACCTGTTTGAAAAGATGTCCGGCGATGCAAAGCTGCTCTATGCGGTCTTGCTGGATCGGATGAATCTTTCTCTTAAAAATGGATGGCAGGACGAGAATGGAAATGCCTACATCATCTGTACGATAGATGAGATCATGGATTCGATTCGATGTGCCAGACAAAAAGCGGTCAAACTGCTGGATGAGCTGGAACACGAATATCAGCTTATTGAGCGGCGCAGGCAGGGCTTGGGAAAGCCGAACCTGCTGTATGTGAAAGACCTCTATGCGGGACTTTCACAATCGAACTACTGGGAGTATGAAAATCAGACTTCTGGTGGTTTGAAAAGCGAACTTCCGGGAGTATGGAAATCAAACGGAAGTAAGACTGATATAAATAATACTGATAGTAGTGAGACTAATCTTATCTATTCCGCACCGTATGTGGAAAATACATCGAAAGAGATGCGGGAAGATGAGAGGTATCGCCTCTATTTTCAAGACAAGCTGGAAATCCCGATCTTAGAGAAGAACTTCCCGCATGACCGGGAAATCCTGATGGAGATTCTGGAACTGCTTGTGGAAACTGTGACCAGCAGAAAGAAGTTCCTGCGCATTTGCGGGGAAGAAAAGCCGAAAGAGGTGGTCAAAAGCCGCCTGATGAAGCTGGATTCCATGCACATCCAGTATGTGATGGAATGCCTGAAAAGCAATACCACACAGGTACGAAACATCAAACAATATCTGCTCGCCACACTGTATAATGCTCCGACCACGATTGACAGCTATTACGCTGCACAGGTCAGACATGATTTCGGATGGGGCGGCAGAAGCAATTAAGGAGGACAATGCAATGAGCGTGTTTTTTATGGATTTCGATATGGCTCCCTCGGTGATCTGGGCGAGAGATCTGTACGACCAGATGCAGATTCAGAGTGACTTCCGCAAGTGGTTCCCCCGGATGTGCCAGTATGGGTTTGTGGAGGGCCGGGACTATGAGTTCGTTCCCCGTGTCCGCCCGCAGGATGAGGGCGGGCGCACGGTGCAGCGGTATGTGAAAGACTACCGGATCACGCTGGAGATGGCAAAGCAGTTGTACAAGCTCCATCGCTTCCACAAGAACGACTGTTTCCGCAGCTGCGAAGGACAGCACTGCATGGGGACGGATCACTGGATGCAGGCAGTCATTGAACTACTGCATCAGCACAAGTGCAAAAGCCACGCGCCGCCGAAGCGTTTTTACGAATCACAGCCGCCGGATTCGTTGGTGACAACGACACAGATCGCAAAAGAGTACGGCTGCGGCGCAAAGGTGTTTAATCGGCTGCTCCATCTGCACGGTATCCAGTACCGGGCCAATAACCAGTGGGTGTTGTATGCAAAGCATCAGAACAAGGGCTATACGGCAAACCTTGTTTTCCGGCTCCATCGGAGTGATGGCAGTGCAGTAGAAAAGCTGCATACGGCATGGACGCACAAAGGCAGGAAGTTCCTATACCATGAACTGAAACGGCGTGGGATTCTTCCGATGGCAGAACAGGAGGGTTGAGCCTATGAACTTTACGAATAGCCCGTTTGAACGTATGATGCGCCAGCGTCCGGGAACGGACAGTGAGCATCCCTGCATTTCCTGCCGGAACCGCAGGGAGTGCGGCTACATGATGCACCAGTGCAGAAAGAAATTCCGTTCGGTCTTTGGTGATACGGCTCCTCCGGTATCAGGCACGGTCGGTGTCTGATGCCGTTTGGATAAAACCACAAACCGGAAAGGAGGGAGCAGGTGCAGGATGAAGTAAACGAAAAAACGATGGCATTGTGCATCAAAGGCGGAAAAATCTCGGCGCAGATTCTGAAAGCAGCATTGGCAAAGTTGCTGGCAGAGATCGAGAAGAAGAAACAGCAGTCGAAGAAGATGGGAGGGCAGAACCGATGTAAGAGAGGAAAGCAGAGCATCAAGAGCCTGCAACAGAGCGGCGCGCAGCTTACCAATATCGTTGTCACGGACAATAACATCAAGTCGTTTGACCGGGTAGCCCGGAAGTACGGCATTGATTATAGTCTGAAAAAGGCAGAAAAAGAGGGTAAGACCGAATATCTGGTCTTTTTCAAGGCAAAGGATGTTGATGTGATGACGGCGGCATTCAAGGAATACACCGGAGTTTCGCTGAAAAAGGAGCAGCGACAGTCCATTCGCAAGAAGCTGGAGCAGGCAAAGGAGCGTGTTGCCAAACATCGTGAGATCACCAAGGAAAAGACGAAAGACAGAGGGCAGGTGCGATGAGCCAGAAAAAGAAAACAACCGCACAGAGCAAACGTCCGCGCAAAGCCCCCTCCAACCAGACAGGTGGAACGGCATGGGGCAAGAAAGCAGCGGCGGCAATCAGCGGAAAGATGCAATCGGCAGATGTGAAGAAGCTGATTCTGCTGAATTTTCCGCACATCATTGCCTTTTACATGGTGGAGAAAGCCGCATGGCTGTACCGACACTGTAATGGCGATACCATCGTGGACAGGCTGATGGTTCTTTTTATGAACTTTGGTCTGGCCTACAAAAGTTATCTGCCGAGTTTCCATCCGCTCGACTTGATGATTGGTCTGATCGGTGCAGCAGCACTGAAAGCCGTGATCTACTTCAGGGGCAAGAACGCAAAAAAGTATCGGCAGGGAGAGGAATACGGCTCTGCCCGGTGGGGCAATGCCAAGGACATTGAACCTTTTATTGACCCGGTATTCGAGAATAATGTGCTGCTCACCCAGACGGAACGGTTGATGATGAGCGGCAGACCAAAGCATCCGAAGTATGCCAGAAACAAGAACGTCATTGTAATTGGCGGCTCTGGCAGTGGCAAGACACGTTTTTTCGTGAAGCCCAATCTGATGCAGATGCCCGAAAAGGTCAGCTATGTCTGTACTGACCCGAAAGGTACGATCATCATTGAATGCGGAAAGATGCTCTCGGATGCCGGGTACAAAATCAAAGTCCTGAACACGATCAATTTCAAGAAGTCGATGCACTATAATCCGTTCCATTATATCCGCAGTGAGAAAGATATTCTGAAGCTGGTCAATACGATCATCGCCAACACGAAAGGGGACGGCGAGAAGTCTGGCGAAGATTTCTGGGTCAAGGCAGAACGCCTGCTCTACTGCGCACTCATCGGCTATATCTACTATGAAGCCCCGGAAGAAGAACAGAACTTTTCCACGCTGCTGGAATTTATCAATGCCAGCGAAGCCCGCGAGGATGATGAAGAGTTCAAGAATCCGGTCGATGAGCTGTTTGAGGATTTGGAAAAGGCGAAACCGGAACACTTTGCCGTGCGGCAGTACAAAAAGTACAAGCTGGCGGCAGGTAAGACGGCAAAATCCATTCTGATTTCCTGCGGTGCAAGACTGGCTCCGTTTGACATTAAGGAACTGCGTGACCTGATGGCATACGACGAGATGGAGCTGGATATGCTGGGAGATCAGCGCACGGCAATGTTCGTTATTATCTCCGATACAGATGATACCTTCAATTTTGTGGTGTCGATCCTGTACACACAGCTATTCAATTTGCTTTGTGATAAGGCGGACGATGAACACGGTGGCAGACTTCCGTACCATGTGCGGCTGCTCCTAGACGAGTTTGCAAACATCGGCCAGATTCCAAAGTTCGATAAACTGATCGCTACCATCCGCAGCCGTGAGATTTCTGCTTCGATTATTCTCCAATCGCAAAGCCAGCTAAAGACCATTTACAAGGATGCCGCAGAAACCATCATTGGCAACTGCGACACGATGCTGTTCCTTGGCGGCAAGGAAAGCTCCACCCTCAAGGAAATTTCCGAAACGCTGGGCAAGGAAACCATCGACCTTTACAACACATCGGATACCCGTGGCAACAGCCCCTCTTTTGGTACGAATTACCAAAAGACTGGAAAAGAACTGATGAGCCGGGATGAGCTTGCAGTCATGGACGGCAGCAAGTGCATCTTACAGTTAAGAGGTGTCAGACCATTCCTGAGCGATAAGTTTGATATTACCAAACATAAGCGGTACAAGGAACTTTCGGATTTCGACAAGAAAAACGAGTTCGACGTAGAACGCTACCTGAAACACGAACTGCGGCTGCTCACCACGGAAGAATTTGACCTTTATGAAGTGGATGTGACCGAACAGGCACAAGGATAAGGAAGGAGGCTTTTATCAGCAGCAAGCGATACACCCGTCCACCCGTTCGGGCAGACCCTGAACAGGTGATCCGTATGACCGACACGAAATAACCACCATCTATCATGTGATTCCAAAAGGCTGACTTTATTGAAAATGAAAGGAGAAGCCAGAATCGCAGGAAGCGGACAGCACCGGAGATGTGCCAGCCCGCTTTCCTTTTGGAATCGCAAACATTCATCAAATCTGCGGTCTGGCGAAAATAACATATGGAATTCTTTAATCAGTCTATTACCGTTCTGCAGACTCTCGTTGTGGCTATTGGCGCAGGTCTTGGCGTTTGGGGCGTTGTCAATCTGATGGAAGGATATGGCAACGACAATCCGGGTGCGAAGTCCCAGGGCATGAAGCAGCTCATGAGCGGTGGCGGCGTCATTCTCATCGGTACGCAGCTGATCCCCCTGCTCTCTGGTCTGTTCGGCTAAGCACCCGCGATAGGAGGTACTCCCGCCATTGTTCGATAATATCTTTGCAGCCATCGAAAAATGGATGCGGGAACTTCTGACAGGAATGGTGGAGTCCAACATGAGTACGATGTTCACGGATGTCAATGAAAAGACAAGTGAGATCGCGGCCCAGGTTGGACGCACTCCACAAAACTGGAACAGCAGCGTTTTCAGTATGATTCAGAACTTATCAGAGTCGGTGGTGGTTCCGATTGCCGGAATCATCATCACTCTGGTACTCTGCTATGAGCTGATCTCGATGCTGACCGAGCGAAATAACCTGCATGATGTAGATACATGGATGTTCTTCAAGTATTTTGTCAAGGCATGGGTCGCAATCTATCTGGTCAGCAATACGTTCACAATTACAATGGCAGTCTTTGACGTTGGACAATCGGTAGTCAATTCGGCTTCCGGTATCATCAACGGCGAGACTGCCATTGATGTTAGTTCGCTGTCCATGCAGATGCAGGCGGCGATGGCAACCATGGAGATCGGTGAACTGGTGGTGCTGGCTCTTGAAACCTTCCTTGTCAGCTTCTGCATGAAAATTATGTCGGTGGTGATAACTGTCATTGTCTATGGGCGTATGATAGAAATTTATCTCTATACATCGCTTGCCCCAATCCCGTTCGCAACGATGAGCAACCGTGAATGGGGTCATGTAGGAACCAACTACTTCAGAGGACTGTTCGCCCTTGCATTTCAGGCATTTCTGATGATGGTCTGTGTGGCGATTTACGCAGCACTGATTTCTTCGGTACGGATTTCCAGTAATATGCACTCCGCGTTGATCGGCGTTGCGGCGTATACCGTGATTCTGTGCTTCAGCCTGATGAAAACGGGAAGTCTGTCCAAACAGATCTTCGGCAGTCACTAAAACCGGGAAAATCCGAGGAAAGGAAAGACAGCAGACGAAAGCCGTATCCCGGCGGTGTGTCTGGCTGTCATGGTGAAGAATGGCTTATGTGACGATCCCGAAAGACCTGTCCAAAGTCAAAAACAAGGTCTTTCTCAACCTGACAAAGCGGCAGCTCATCTGTATGGGCTTTGCGGCATCCATCGGTGTTCCGTTCTACTTTCTTACGCGGGGAACGCTTGGTACAAGCAACGCGGCGGCTGGCATGGTGCTGCTGATGCTGCCGGAGTTTTTCTTTGCACTGTTCGAGAAAAACGGGATGCACCTTGAAACCATCCTGACGAATTTCATCAACGTCCGTTTCAAGCGTCCGGCAGTTCGACGCTACGAGATCGAAAACCTGTACGAATATGAGCCGGAGAAACCCGTAACACCAAAAGCGAAGAAGGGAGGCATTATTGGGAAAAGAAAAGGATAAGAAGCCGCTGTTCGGCGGCATCTTCCAGAAATTCTTCAAGCTGTCTGCAAAGGCAGAAGCGAAAAAGAAGAAAGAGCATCACCTGACGGTGCAGCGGTCGATTCCGTATCTGGAAATGGGGCGGGACGGCATCTGCCGGGTGGAGGAACATCTGTATTCCAAAACCGTCCGCTTCTATGACATCAATTATCAGCTCGCACAAAACGAAGATAAGAACACCATTTTTGAAAGCTGGTGTGACTTTCTCAACTACTTTGATTCCAGCATCCGCTTTCAGCTTTCGTTCATCAACCACAAAAGCGATATGAGCGAATACAACAAGGTCATTCAGATCGAGCCGCAGCATGACCAGTTCGATGATGTGCGCATGGAATATGCGCAGATGCTGAAACAGCAGCTTGCCAAAGGCAACAACGGTCTGGTTCGGACGAAGTACATCACGTTCAGCATTGAAGCCAAAAGCGTGAAAGAAGCAAAGCCCCGGCTGGAACGCATCGAAACCGATATTCTCAACAATTTCAAGGTGCTGGGAGTGAAAGCATATCCGCTGAATGGTGTGGAACGCTTACAGATCATGTATGAGATGTTCCATCAGGAGGAAGAACGGAAGTTTGAGTTCAGCTATGACCGCATCCTGCAAAGCGGCATGACCACCAAGGATTTCATTGCTCCGACCAGTTTCCTGTTCAAGAGCGGCAAGGACTTCCAGATGGGAGATACTATCGGCGCAGTATCCTATCTGAACATCCTTGCCCCGGAACTGACGGACAAGGTTCTGGCAGAGTTTCTGGACATGGACAAGAATCTGGTAGTCAGCATCCATGTGCAGTCGGTAGACCAGCTCAAGGCAATCAAACTCATCAAGGGTAAGATCACAGACCTTGACCGCATGAAGATCGAGGAACAGAAAAAGGCGGTGCGTTCCGGTTATGATATGGAAATTATTCCGAGTGACCTTGCAACTTATGGCGGCGAGGCCAAGAAGATTCTGGATGATCTGCAGAGCCGCAATGAGCGTATGTTCCTTATTACGGTGTTGTTCCTCAATGCTGCGAAAACCAAACAGGATTTGGACAGTGCGGTATTTCAGACGGCTGGTATCGCTCAGAAGTTCAACTGTACCCTGAATCGACTGGACTATATGCAGGAGCAGGGACTTATGAGCAGCCTGCCGCTGGCCAATAACCTTGTCCCCATCAAGCGGGCATTGACTACAACTTCCACCGCCATTTTCGTGCCGTTCACCACGCAGGAACTTTTCATGGAGGGCGATTCCCTCTATTACGGTCTGAATGCAGTGTCTAACAACATGATTATGGCAGACCGCAAACAGCTCAAAAATCCGAACGGTCTAATTTTGGGTACGCCTGGTTCTGGTAAATCGTTCAGCGCAAAGCGTGAAATGACAAACGTGTTCTTCACGACAACGGACGATATTATCATCGCAGACCCGGAAGGCGAGTATTATCCGCTGGTCGAAGCACTGGGCGGGCAGGTCATTCATATCTCATCCACCAGCCGGGACTACATCAACCCGATGGACATTAACCTGAACTATGCGGACGATGATAACCCGCTGGGCATGAAGTCGGACTTCATCCTTTCCCTGTGTGAACTTATCATGGGTGCACGGGACGGCATGGAGCCGGAAGAAAAATCCGTCATTGACCGATGCCTGCCGCTGGTCTATCAGAAATATCTGAATGACCCGAAACCGGAAAATATGCCGATTCTCGGTGATCTGTACGACTGCCTGCGGGAGCAGAAAGAACGGCAGGCGCAGCGCATCGCCACGGCACTGGAAATCTATGTCAATGGTTCGCTGCGGGTGTTCAACCATCAGACGAATGTGGAACTGGATAATCGCCTTATCTGCTTTGACATTAAAGAGTTGGGAAAGCAGCTCAAAAAGCTGGGTATGCTCATCGTGCAGGATCAGGTGTGGAATCGCGTTACCATCAACCGCAATGCAAAGAAAAACACACGATACTACATTGATGAGTTCCACTTGCTCTTAAAGGAAGAGCAGACTGCCGCATACAGTGTTGAAATCTGGAAGCGTTTCCGAAAATGGGGCGGCATCCCCACGGGTATCACGCAGAACATCAAAGACCTGCTGGCAAGCCGGGAAATCGAGAATATCTTTGAGAACAGCGATTTCATTTATATGCTGAATCAGGCATCCGGCGATAGACAGATTCTTGCAAAGCAGCTCAACATTTCGCCGTTCCAGCTTTCCTATGTGACGAACAGCAACGAGGGCGAGGGGCTGCTGTTCTACGGCAACACCATTATCCCGTTCAAGGATAAGTTTGATACTTCGCTGAAACTCTATGGTCTTATGACCACGAAACCGAATGAAATTGCAAAATACAGGGAGAAGAAAGACGTATGATGAAAGAGAAAAAACTGAGCCAGATGATCCTGAAGCTGCATGACCGTGCTGAGGCGGCAAAATACGATGGCGATTCCAGCCCGCCTTATCAGGAAGTGGAAATGCTGAACTTTCACGATGAGGAATCGGTGGTGCATACGGTGCTGGAGGACTTTTACGCAATCGGCGCACTGGCAGATGAACTGACCCACGGATTCCACATGGAAGAGCGGGGCTACATCGACCGCACGGAGGTCAATTCCCGGCTGATCGCTTTTGCCAGGGAGCTGGAGCGGATTCTCGATAAGTGGGAAACCCATGCAACGCTGATTGCATAAGTTTCCTGCCGGACGGGAGGTGAATCCGATGGCAGACAAGCGATTCCGGGGCAGAGATAAAATCGTCCAGAAAATGACCAAAGACGGTCTGGTGGAAGAGAATCTCCGCACCGGGGAAACCAAGTCCGCAGTTGCAGAAGAACCACCGAAGCAGGAAGATTCGGAAAAAGACGCTGCGGAAAGTGCAGAAGAAATCCCTGTTGTGGAAGAGGATGTGTGCATGGATGCCGAGGATGGAGAGGAGGAAAAGCCCCGGCGCAGCACCGCCAAGCAGAGTACAGAGTATTATAAAGCCCATCAGGAGGATGGAAAACCGAAAGAAAAAGATGTTCCGCCAGTGGACGAGGATACAGAGCCTGCACCGGAGAAAAAGGGCCGCTTATCCTTTGATGATGAGCAGCAGGGTGGCATTGTCCGTGGCGCGGGGCTGGGTATTAAGAAAGTGGCGAAGAAAGGATTGGATACCGCCACTGGTTTTGCCCACAACAAGGTACATCAGGTCGAAAAGGAAAACTCCGGCGTGGAGTCGGCGCACAAGAGCGAAGAAACGCTGGAAGGACTGTACCGCTTCTCCAAAGGCCGGAAAAAGACCAGAGAAAAATCCGCCAGAGCTGAGAAAAAAGTCGAGGCTGAGAAAAAATCCAGCCGTCTGAAATTTTCGGAGAATGAGGGCGGCATAATCGAAGAAGCGGCAGAAATGCCATTGAAAAAGAAACCGCCCCAGCCGCCACCGACTGCCGCAGGAGGTGAAGCAACAAAGACAGTCGGTTCAAAGTTTTACCAGAAAAAGCAGTATAAGGATGCCTATGCAGCAGCCAAGCGGGGCCAGAAAGCCGGAAACGCTGCCAGCAAGCAGGCGGCAACGGCAGCAAACACGCTTGCAGAAAAAGCAAAGGCAGCGGTGCAGGAGGTCGTTGTGCAGAACAAGACCCTCTGGGCGGGACTTGGCATTGCAGCACTGATGCTCATGCTGATTATGGGCGCATTCTCAAGCTGTTCAGCAGCGATCCATGGAACGGGCAGTACCTTTATCGGAACGACGTATCCCAGTAAGGACGCTGACATGAAAGGTGCAGAAGAAGATTATCTGGAACTGGAAAAGAAGCTGGATGAGCAGATACGGCAGATGGAGTCCACACATCCCGGCTATGACGAATACCGTTACCAGTTGGATGAAATTGGGCATGACCCCTATCAGCTGATCTCTCATCTGACTGCCGTATATGAGCAGTTTACCAGAGGACAGGTGAAACCCGTCATCAAGTCGCTGTTTGAGCAACAGTATCTCCTGAAAGTCTGGGAAACGATAGAGATTCGCACACGCATGGAAACCAGAGTAGGGATTCGGCCAACGATTGACGCTTTTGGAAACGTCAGCATGGAAACCTATACCTATCAGGAAGAAGTGGAGTATGAGTACAAAATCCTCAATGTCCTGCTGAAAAATAAAGGCTTTGACACCATTGCCAGAAAGAACATGGATCGGAAGCAGACTGGGCGGTATGATGCCTACAATCTGACCTATGGCAATCGCCCGGAACTGTTTGGCGCAGGCTCACCTACATACAGTGGCGGCACAACAGGAAGCATTGGCTCTGGCGGTTCGGGTGGAACAGGTGGCAGTTCCGGCGGTGGTTTCCGATATGATATTCCAGAAGAAGCCCTGTCGGATGAAAAGTTTGCAAGGATGATTGCAGAAGCCGAAAAGTATCTGGGTATGCCGTATGTGTGGGGCGGCAGTTCTCCAAGCACCAGTTTTGACTGCTCCGGCTTTGTCTGCTGGGTCATCAATAACTGTGGCAATGGCTGGAATGTCGGACGCACGACGGCAAACGGACTGCGTGGCAAGTGCAGCTACGTTTCTCCTGCAAATGCACAGCCGGGTGATTTGATCTTCTTTGAAAAAACCTATAATACTGTCGGCGCGTCGCACGTTGGCATCTATGTCGGCAACGGAATGATGATCCACTGCGGTGATCCGATTTCTTATACCAGCATCAATTCGACCTACTGGCAGAACCACTTCCTTGGTTTTGGCAGAATCAAGTAAAGGAAAGGAGAGAAGCTAGATGAGCAAAAAGCTGAAGAAGTTTTTGAATGATGCAGAGAAAACCGAAAGCAAGATCGCGGAACTGGAAGAGTATCTGAGAAATGTCCGGGCGGCACAGAAAAAAGAAGAGGACAATGAGATCGTTCGGGCTATCCGCAGCACAAAGCTGGGTGGGCGTGACCTGCTGGCACTGCTGGAAAATATCCAGGCGGGGAATGTGACGTTCCAGACAACCGTAAACCACGAGAACAAGACTTCGGAAGAAGCAGAAATGGAGGATGTGATTGCGAAAGATGCTTAAAAAGCTGGGTGTTGTGATTCCCAGTGTAGTGCTGACCCTGCTGATGGCAGTCGGCTTTTCCACTCCGGCATTTGCCTATGTAGAGCCGGAAGTCAAGGAAGAGCCTGTGCAGGTCATTGAGGAAGAGGAACCCACCGAGGAAGAGAAGATTCCGTTCACCATTGCGGGCAACGGCGAGGTGGAGGACAACATTGTAGATGACCCCAGCAAGGAGTTCTTCACAGTAAAGACCAAGGGCGGCAACACCTTTTTTCTGGTGATCGACCGGGCAAGGAACAGCGAGAATGTGTATATGCTCTCCATGATCGACGAGTACGATTTGCAGGAGTTTCTGACCGATGAGGAACGCAACGGCAAGGAAGAAGAGGAGCCGGCAGTCGTGTTGCCGGAAACCAAACCTGAGCCGGAACCGGATGTCGAGATCGAAGAGCCGGAACAGGACGATGGAAAGCTGACCAAGATTCTGGCAATCGTATTTGTTCTGGGTGTGGGCGGTGCAGGCGCATTCTTCTATTTCTACATCTATAAGCCGAAGCAGTGTGAGCCGGAAGTATCGAAAGAAAATCTGGAATATGAAGCTCTGCCGACAAAGAACGAGGATGAGCAGGACGCAGAAACCGAAGAATAATAGAAAACCCGTATAATCTAGTGGTGCAGGGATGGTCTGATTCGGACTGTCCCTGCTTTTTTCAAACAAGCAGGAGGATACATGAAATATCTTGTGATAGCAGAAAAGCCGAGTGTAGCACGTTCCATCTCGAAAGTGATCGGTGCATACAAACATGAGGACGGGTATCTGGAGGGTGGGGATTGTGTGGTGAGCTGGTGTCTGGGGCATCTGGCAGAGTATGCAGCCCCGGAGTATTATGATGAACGCTATAAAAGCTGGCGATTCGATGATCTTCCGATTCTCCCGGAAGAATGGAAGCTGCTGGTTTCGGAAGATAAGAAAGCGCATTTCAATATCCTGCGAAAGCTCCTCCGAAGCAAAGATTTTGATTATGTGGTAAATGCTTGCGACGCAGGGCGGGAGGGAGAAGCAATCTTTCGCCGTGTGTACGGTCTGGCAGACAGCAAACTCCCGGTCAAACGGCTGTGGATCAGCAGCATGGAAGATGCTGCTATCCAGCAGGGCTTTGATTCCTTAAAGGATGGCGCAGAGTACGACAACCTGTTTGCCGCTTCGGAGTGCAGGGCAAAGGCGGACTGGCTGATCGGCATGAACGGCACACGGGCCTTTACCAAGAAATACGGCAGACGGCAGACCATTGGACGGGTGCAGACTCCGACACTGGCAATGCTGACGGAACGGCAGAGCAAAATTCAGAACTTTGTGAAAGAGCCGTACTACAAGGTGGAAATCACGGGAAATGGCATCGTGGCAGAATCGGAACGGATGGCACAGGAGCAGGATGCGGATACCGTGCAGGCAGCTTGTGGTGGACAGTGTGCCATGGTCGGCAGCATTGAGCGCAAGCGGAAAGAGCAGTCCGCCCCGAAGCTGTACGACTTAACGACCTTGCAGCGAGAAGCCAACCGCTATTATGGCTTTACCGCCAGCCAGACTTTGAAGATCGTACAGGAGTTATATGAAGAAAAGCTGGTGACATACCCGCGAACGGACAGCCAGTACATCACGGAAGATATGCAGCAGACTATGACAGCTTTGCTCAAACATTACAGCGGCGAGGTTGGCAAGGTGGAACAGGTAGTCAATAACAAGAAAGTCACTGACCACCATGCGATTCTGCCGACACTGGAAAGCTGCAAGCGAGAGTCAAACAGCCTGTCCGGGGATAAAGAAAAGGTCTTTGCTCTTATCGTCTGGAAGATGCAGCAGGCAGTGCGACCACCGTATATCTATGAAGATGTTCTGGTGACAGTTTGCTGTCAGGATAAGAAATTCACTGCAAGATACAAAAATGTTTTGCAGGCAGGGCATACCGCAATGCCTGTTCCGCTTGCAGAACAGGAAAAAAGCAAGGATGTGGCATTCCCTAAGAAACTGGAACAGGGCGCGGTGATTCCTGTAGTGAGTGCGGAGAAAAAGCAGGGCTTTACCTCCCCGCCGAAAGCATTTACTGAAGATACCCTGCTTTCTGCAATGGAAACCGCAGGCAACAAAGAATTTGAAAAAGACACAGAAAAGAAAGGACTGGGAACGCCTGCGACCCGTGCAGCGATTCTTGAAAAGCTGGTATCTTCCGGCTATGTGGAACGCAAAGGAAAGCAGATTCTTCCTAGTGCAGAGGGGGTCACGGCAATCGCAAATATCCCGGATTACCTGAAATCGGCAAGCATGACCGCTGAGTGGGAAAATGAACTGCTGCGGATGGAACGGGGCGAAACAAAGCCCGCCGACTTCATGCAGGGCATCGGTGGATTGCTGGAACGGATGCTGGCAGACCTCCGGCAGATTCCGACCGTACAGGAATCGACTACTTATAATAAGATATCTATCGGGGACTGCCCGGTATGCGGCAACCCCGTCTGTGAGGGCAGACAGAACTTTTACTGTTCTGACCGCGACTGCAAATTTGCCCTCTGGAAAGAAAGTAAATACCTTTCCAGCATGAAAAAGACGCTTACAAAGAAGATGGCGACTGACCTTTTGAAGAAAGGACGCACCCATGTAAAAGACTTCTACTCTGCCAAAAAGGATAAGACTTTTGCCGCAGACCTTGTTATGGCAATAGAAAACGGCAGGGCGCAGTACAGTCTTGAATTTCCGAAAACACCAGCTAAGAAGTAAGGAGGGAACGGTTGGCAAAATTTAATGATATTCGGGAACTTGCCCAGCAGAACGCGCGGTGGGTAAGCAATTCTCCGAAAGACTGGATGAATTATCTGGATGTGGCGGCGCGGCTGTACCGCTATCCGTTCAAAGATGCTCTGCTAATCCACGCTCAGCGTCCTGACGCGACGGCCTGTGCAGAGCTGGAAGTCTGGAACAAGAAAATGAACCGCTGGGTAAACCGTGGCGCAAAAGGCATTGCGCTTCTGGACGATGCCAGCCCACGGGCAAAGCTGCGCTATGTGTTCGACATTGCGGACACTCATCTGGTGCAGGGAGGCAGAACGCCGATCCTCTGGCGCATTGATTATTCGGAACACCAGCAGATGATCCTCGACCATCTGGCAGATACCTATGCACTGACGCAGACGGACAGCATGAATGCTGCGCTGATGGAACTGGCACAGCAGTTGACCGCTGAGAATCTGGAAGAAGCGATGGATGGTCTGGAATATGAGGTGGCAGACACATTTCTGGAAGGACTGGACGAAGATAATCTCCGTGTCCGTTTCCGGGAGCTGATGACCAACAGCATTTTCTATATCCTTTCCCGACGCTGCGGACAGGAACCGTTGGAAGTTCTGAACGATGAGGATTTTATCCGTATCGTGGATTTCAACCAACTTCTGGTCTTGACCTTCCTGGGCAATGCCGTTTCGGAACAATGCGAAGCGGTTCTCCGTGACATCGGACGGGAAATGCAGAAAATTTACCGAAAAGAAGTTACAGAACATCTTGCAAAAACTGCCGACAGCTTGTATAATACCAGTACGGGCTTTAGCGCATTAAAGCGCGAAACCGAAACAAACATCACCGAAGGAGGAAAACCGTATGGAACTGACTTATCACCGCAAGGGGGACTACCTGTTTCCGAACCTGACCGTACAGGACAAGCCGATGAGCATTGGGAAGTACGGGATGCTGCGCAGAACTTATCTGAGGGAGAACAAGAAGAACTGGTATCAGAGTATGCTGATGAGCGGCAGGCTGAATCAGCATCTGGCGCAGATCGACGAGCAGGCGGAGAACCGGATGGAAAAACTGATCGAGAGCCTGAACGAGAAGTATCCGGCTCCGAACAAGGAAACCGAACAGATGGCATGGGTGGCACACCAGAACAATCTGACCGCGATGGCGGAAGAGATCGTGCTGAAGGAATTGGTGTACAACTAACCGCCGACACAACCGAACAGGATTTGAGCGAAGCAGAGGAAGAAATTGCCTCTGCTTTTTCTCTGCCCAGTTTGCCGACCGTTGAACAGCAGATTCGGGCAATCGAAGCCCCGATGCAGGCACGGTATGCCGATGAAATCACGATTCCGGCAGAAGTTGTGGATGAAATCCTGCGGACGGGAAGCAATCGAAACAAAAGCCAGCTTCGCCTTATCTATAATTTTATGACCGAACAGACCCCGGAAGAGTATACTGCTTTTGTCAAAAAGGAATATGGCGAGGGCGGCAAGGGCTTTGAGATCGGCGGCACAAAATATGCGGTCTGGTTCGATGAGCTGGGTATGCAGATCGCCGTTGGAGATACGGTTCGGAACGACCCCAAAAACAAAGCATTTCTGTCTTGGGAAGATGTCAGCGGCAGAATCCATCAGCTTCTGCAGCAGGGAGAGTATGCACCAAAATCGGTTTTGGATGCTGCCCGTGGAAATGCCCTGCATGAACACGCAGAAGCCCTGAGCTATATGGAACGTGATATGGCAGAGGGTATCGCAGAAATGGTCTTTGACGATACCTCCATCTTCTTCGGCGGATACCCGGAACTTACAGAACGCCTTGCAAAGTTGCTTGACCAGCCGGAATTTCTGGCTGACCTGAACGAACGTCTTTTGGGGCTGGCAGAAGCCTACGCCGAAGATAAAAGCGTGATGCGGATGCAGTTTTATCGCCCGGATAAGGTGTCGGAACAGTTTCAGAAGTTTGCCCTCCCGTTCCAGCCGTATCAGGCAAGAGAAGGCTTTCAGTGGAATGAGCAGAAAGTCTTTATCACGGACGATGAGATCAATGCTTTCCTTGCAGGCGGCGGGCCGTATTCGGATGGCAGGCTGGCAACGTATAGTTTCTTCCTTACCCATACGGAGAAAGTAGAACGCGCGGCATTTCTGAAAGACCGATACGGTGTGGGTGGCAGCAGTCATGCACTTTCCCGCGCAGATAATTCCCATGCCAGCTATGACGGCAGAGGTCTTGAACTGGCACGGGGCATCTATGGAAAGCCGGATGCGCTTGTAAAGCTGAACTGGAATCAGGCGGCTGAACGAGTTGCAAAGCTCATTGACCAGGGCTTGTATCTGAAACCTGCGGATTACAGCCGGATGCCGAGTTACGAGCGTGAGCAGATGGCAAATCGGGTAATCGGTTTCTACCATCGTCTGCCCGATGAAGTGGAACGTCCGTTTGAACGGGAACTGCTGAATGAGGATGCCAGAAAGAAACTGCCCGTCATGCTGGCTGACCCGGAACAGGCGGCAGAACTTCTGGAAAAGATGGACGCAGCACTTCTTTCCGTTCCGTTGGATTCCCCGGAATATGCGGAAAAATCAAAGACGCTTGCTGAACTGCACCAGTATGTTGAGGGAACGTACACGATCTTCCCGGAAAAGAAAAAGGTTGTTGAGATTTCTGTTTCTGAGACAGGACAAATATCGCTTTTCGATATTTGGACGCAGGAACAGGAATCGAAAGAGCATTCAACCACCGCAGTGGTTGAAGAACCCCAGAAGCAGGCGGCAAAGTACGGCAGAAACATCGGAGATTATCTCTATCTGGAAGATGACCGCCTTTATAAAATCGAACGTGTCACGGATTCTCTGATCTATCTGAAAGATATGGAGCGTCCTGCATGGGCGGCGCGGGTGCTTCGACCGAACCAGTATGATGCAGAACTGGCAAAGAATCCGCTGAATGATTATCTTCTGGCAGGGCAGAAATCTGCATTGAAAGATAGTCGCTGTGTTTACAAAGAATGTCTGTATTCCATGCTGGATGCGGTGCAGCAGAGTGAAATCTATCCGTATCTCCGTGACCGAGATGTGGATGCAGATGAAGCGGAAAAGGAACTTCGGAACAAAATCGACGAACTGTTAGAACAGAATGCGGAAGCTGCCCCGCTGTATTTGGAAGCCAGCGAGAACTGGGAGAACTTCAAAGACTGGCTGGTAGAAGATATTTTCCAGCGCACTTATCAGGATATGATGCCGGATTCCCGCGATGCGGTTGCCCTTTACCAGAATGACATTCATGCGCCCCGATGGGTGCGTGGCATGATGGTAGATGCGGCTGTGCAGGAAATTAAGACAGTGCCGGAGAAGAAGCAAGAAGAAAAACAGGAAACTCCGTCTGAACCGAAACTGAAAGCCTACTACCGTTCAACTTCACAGATGGAGGACGGTTATGTGGAGCGTATTGCCATTCTGCAATATCCGAACGGCAAGTATTATAACCACTACGGTTTTGATGATGTTAGGGGCGAGGGTGCAGGGAGCGCAGGCCCGTTTGACACGCTGGAAGATGCAAAGCGGACGCTGAAAGCACATCGCCCGGATGCGGAGGAAGGCTTATCACCATTGTCTGCTGAAGCAGAAAATGAGTATCATGCGCTGAAAGAACGATACCCGGACGCACTGGTTGGCTTTGAGCAGAATGGATTTTTTGAATTTTATGGTGATGATGCCAAACGGGTGACGGAGCTAATCGACACAAAAATGCTTCGGAAGGAAACTGCATCAGGAGAAATTCCAGTGACAGGATTCCCTTGTGAGCAGTGGGCGCATTTTGGCAAGGAACTCTGGAAATGTGGTGAGAGTGTTTATCTCTCCGGTCAAGGGGAAGATGGAACGCACCATGAAACCAAATATCTACGTCGGGAAGAATATCTTCCCCGAAACGCAGATGTTGAGATTGACGGTAGAGAATTTCGTGTGGATTCGGTCGATTTCAAGAATAGGACTGTTAGCCTGCAGGACATGACTCTTGCAAAAGAAGCACGGTATCCAATTTTCCGTACAGAGCCGCTTGAGTATGTACGTCACCTGTATGAAATGGGTGATACGGAATATCATAACGACATTGAGCGAAAAGTCTTTGAATCCCTGGACAAAGCACAGGTAGCTTATGAGGACTTTACCCCGGAACAGATGGATGTAATCTATGCTGTTGCGGAGAATGGCGGCAGTCTGGAAGAATTGCTGAATCCTGAATTTAGCCCGGAACAGATGCAGCTTATCGCAGATGTGCAGACCCGGACAGATGCTATCCATCGTTCGGCGGCAGATGATGCTGTTAAGCCCCTTACCAGCAAGCCTATGACCCCGGAAGAGGTCAACCAGGCACGGAAAGAGAAAAATCTGCCGCTGGACACGGATACCGCGCAGAAGCCGCCTGCACAGCCAAACCAGAAGCCTATCAATTTCCGTATCACAGACGATGATCTTGGCGCAGGAGGAGCCAAGACAAAATTCAAAGCAAACATCGAAGCCATCCGACTGCTGCAAACGCTGGATGCCGAACAGCGGCAGGCAACCGCCGAAGAACAGGAAGTTTTATCCCGGTATGTCGGCTGGGGCGGTATTCCGCAGGCATTTGATGAGAAGAATGCGGACTGGGCAAAGGAGTATGCGGAACTGAAATCTCTGCTCCCGGCAGATGAGTACAGCGAAGCGCGGGCATCCACGCTGAATGCTTTCTACACCTCACCTACGGTTATCAAGGCAATGTATGAAGCCCTTTCCAACATGGGTCTGAGCAAAGGCAATGTGCTGGAACCGTCCTGCGGTGTCGGCAACTTCATGGGTCTTGTGCCTGAAAGCATGGAAAACATCAGGATGTATGGTGTGGAACTGGACAGCATATCAGGACGCATTGCACAGCAGCTTTATCAGAAGAATAAAATTGCCGTGCAGGGCTTTGAAACGATGCAGTTCCCGGACAGCTTCTTTGACTGTGTGGTGGGTAATGTGCCGTTCGGCAATTACAAAGTGCCGGATAAGCGGTATGACCGCCATAATTTCCTTATCCACGATTACTTTATTGCGAAAAGTCTTGACCTTGTTCGTCCGGGCGGCGTGGTGGCGGTAGTCACTTCCAGCGGTACGATGGACAAAAAGGATTCCTCTGTCCGAGAGTATCTTGCCAACCGTGCTGATCTGGTCGGTGCAATTCGCCTGCCAAACAATGCGTTCCAGCGCAATGCCAATACGAGCGTAGTAGCCGACATCCTGTTTTTGCAAAAGCGTGACCGGGCGGCAGTGGAGCGGGCAGAGTGGGTAGACCTTGGCACAACGCCGGAGGGATACCCCATCAACCAGTATTTTGCGCAGCATCCTGAAATGGTGCTGGGCGAGATCACGACTGAAAGTACACAGTACGGCAAGCAGGAAACCACGGTCAAGCCCATTGAGGGCGCAGACCTTGCACAGCAGTTGAAAGCAGCCGTTGAGAACATCCATGCGGAAATTACTGAGCCGGAAATCACGGACGATGAACTTGACCAGAACGCAGAACCGCTCCCGGCAGACCCGAACGTGAAGAATTTCAGTTACACCAACGTGGACGGACAGGTCTATTACCGTGAAAACTCTTACATGAACAAGGTTGACCTGCCTGCAGTCACGGCAGAGCGTGTGCTGGGGATGATCGCCCTGCGGGAAACCACACAGAAATTGCTGGACTGCCAGTTGCACGATGGCACAGATGCCGAAGTGGAACTGCTGCAAGGAAAGCTGAAAGACCAGTATAAGCGGTTCACAGCGCAGTACGGTCTTATCAACAGCACCGCCAATAAACGGGCATTCCGGCAGGACAGCAGCTATTGCCTGCTGGCATCCCTTGAGATTCTGGACGAGGATAAAAACCTCAAGAGGCTGGCAGATATTTTCACCAAGCGCACCATTCGCAAGCCGGAACCTGTGACCTCTGTGGATACGCCGAGTGAAGCCCTGGCACTCTCCATCGGAGAAAAAGCAAAGGTCGATGTGCCGTTCATGGCAGAACTTTGCGGAAAGACAGAGCAGGAAGTGACCGAAGAACTGGCAGGCGTTATCTTCCGCAATCCTGTCACACAGGCGTGGGTGACGGCAGACGAATATCTGTCCGGCAATGTCCGGGAAAAGCTGGCAACGGCAGAAACCTTTGCTGCAAACCACCCAGAGTATCAGGTCAATGTCGAGTATCTCAAGCGGGTACAGCCGAAAGACTTGAACGCTTCGGAGATTGAAGTGCGGCTGGGTGCAAACTGGATCAAGGCAGAGTACATCACGGACTTCATGGAGCAGGTATTCAAAACGCCGAGTTACTACATCGGAAGTTCCATCAAGGCTACCTATTCGGAAATCAGCGGCGCATGGAACATCAGCGGCAAGTCACTTGACCGGAGTAATCCCCGCGTGACGAACACCTACGGCACAATGCGTGTCAACGGCTATCGACTGCTGGAAGATGCGCTGAATCTCCGGGATACCAAAATTTACGATACCGTCTATGAGGATGGAAAAGAAAGGAGAGTGCTGAACAAAAAGGAAACCATGCTGGCGCAGCAGGCACAGGAAGCGATTCGGGATGCGTTCAAGCAGTGGATTTTCAAGGATTTAGACCGCAGAGAGGAACTTTGCAAGGTCTACAACGAGCGGTTTAATGCGATTCGCCCCCGTGAATACGATGGCAGTCATATTAAGTTTGTGGGCATGACCCCAGAAATCAGGCTGATGCCGCACCAGAAAAATGCAGTGGCGCATATCCTGTATGGCAATAATACGCTGTTGGCGCATTGTGTTGGTGCGGGCAAGACCTTCCAGATGATCGCTGCCGGCATGGAAAGCCGCCGTCTGGGTCTGGCACAGAAGAATCTCTACGTTGTGCCGAACCATCTGACAGAGCAGTGGGGCGCGGATTTCCTGCGGCTGTATCCGAATGCCAATGTGCTGGTGGCAACGAAAAAGGATTTTGAGCCATCCAACCGGAAAAAGTTCTGTTCCCGGATTGCTACGGGCGATTATGATGCAATCATTATCGGACATTCGCAGTTTGAGCGAATTCCGCTTTCCCCGGAACGGCAGAAATCCATGATCGAACGGCAGATTCAGGACATTACTTTTGCGATTGCAGAAGCAAAGGCAGAGGACGATGGTAAGAGTTTTACGGTCAAGCAGATGGAGAAAACAAAGAAAACCTTGCAGGCAAAGCTCCAGAAGCTGAACGACCAGAGCCGCAAGGACGATGTGGTTACATTTGAGCAGCTTGGTGTTGACCGCCTGTTTGTGGATGAGAGCCACTTCTATAAAAATATGTTCCTCTACACAAAAATGCGGAATATCGCTGGTATTGCTCAGACCGATGCGCAGAAATCCTCGGATATGTTTGCAAAGTGCCAGTATCTTGATGAGATCACTGGCGGCAAGGGTGTGACCTTTGCAACAGGTACACCCGTATCGAACAGCATGGTGGAGCTGTATACCATTATGCGCTACTTGCAGTATGACACCTTACAGAAACTTCATCTTGGACATTTTGATAGCTGGGCGGCTTCGTTTGGCGAAACCGTAACGGCAATCGAATTGTCCCCAGAGGGAACGGGCTACCGTGCAAAGACGCGGTTCGCCCGTTTTTTCAATCTCCCTGAATTGATCTCACTGTTCAAGGAGTCCGCAGACGTACAGACGGCGGATATGCTGAATCTGCCTGTGCCGGAAGCAGAGTACATCAATGAGGTGCTGAAACCCAGCGAAACGCAGCAGGAAATGGTGAGCAGCTTTGCCGACCGTGCAGAGCAGGTGCGAAACGGCAATGTCGATCCTAAAATTGACAATATGCTCAAGATCACGAACGATGGCAGAAAGCTGGCCTTGGATCAGCGACTTATCAATGACCTGCTTCCGGATGAGCCGGAAAGCAAGGTCAACCTCTGCGTGGAGAATGCCTATCAGGTATGGGAAGAATCCACGCCCGACAAATCCACACAGTTAATTTTCTGTGATTTATCGACCCCGAAAGCAGACGGAACATTCAATGTGTACGATGATGTTCGGGAAAAGCTGGTGGCAAAGGGAATCCCCCGTGAGGAGATTGCCTTCATCCATGAGGCAAATACCGAAACCAAAAAGGCAGAACTGTTTGCAAAGGTGCGTTCCGGTCAGGTGCGTATCCTGCTTGGTTCGACCCCGAAACTTGGTGCTGGTACGAACATTCAGGACAGGCTGATTGCCCTGCATCATCTGGATTGCCCGTGGAAACCCTCTGACCTGGAACAGCAGGAAGGACGCATTCTTCGTCAGGGAAACCGCAACCAGAAAGTGAAGATTTTCCGTTACGTCACAGAGAATACGTTCGATTCGTATATGTGGCAAATTCTGGAAAATAAGCAGAAATTCATCTCGCAGATCATGACCTCGAAATCTCCTGTCCGTGCCTGTGATGATGTGGACGATACCGCGCTGACCTATGCAGAGATCAAAGCATTGGCAACGGGAAATCCCTACATCAAGGAAAAGATGGATTTGGATATTCAGGTCAGCAAGCTGAAGCTGATGCGGGCCAATCATACCAGCCAGATTTACAGCATGGAATCGGATATTGCACGGCGGTATCCGGCAGAGATCACGGCAGCGAAAGAGCGCATAGCAGGTCTGAAAGCTGACCTTGCAGTGGCAAAGCCGTTGCTGGAACAGGATAAGGAGAAGTTCTCCATCACGGTGGAGGACAGGGTTTATACCGACCGCAAGGAAGCAGGCTCGGCGATTCTTGCAGCCTGCGCCGCAATGAAGATTGCTAAGACAGAGGGACAAATCGCAGATTTGGGAGGGTTTGCAATCAGTTCCCGGTTTGATGCGTTCGCTCAGACATTCAAGCTGACCATCAAGCGGCAGAGCAGTTATACGATTGAACTTGGCAGTGACCCGGCTGGCAATATCCAGCGTATTCTCAATGCGCTGGCATCCATCGAAAAGACACTGCCGCAGGTGGAGCGCAGGCTGGAAACCTTACAGCAGCAGTTGGCAGAGGCAAAGGAAGAAGTGCAGCGTCCGTTCCCGCAGGAGGCGGAATTAAACGAAAAATCTGCACGGCTTGCAGAACTGAATGCCCTGCTGGACATGGATGAAAAGGGGGATGATGCGGCTCTTGGCATGGATGAGGAAGTAACGGATAGCGAACTTCCTGCGCCAAAGCGTGAGATTGAGCGAAGCGCAGACAACGTAAAACGTCCGTCGATTCTTGCACAGCTTCACGAAAAACAGGCGGAACGCATGGCAGAGCCGAAACAGCAGAAAAAGAAAAGTCACGATATGGAACTGTAACTGAGAATGCCCCGTCAGATCTCCGAAAGGGAATCTGATGGGGCAGATTTTGTAAAGGAGGGCATGAATGGCAGATAAGCGGGCAGACCAGCTCAAAGAAATCACAGAACGGTTGGAGCAGGGAGTAAAGGACATTTTTACTTCGGAAATGTATACGAAGTACCTGCTTACAATGTCGAAATTCCACAATTACAGCTTCAATAATACGCTGTTGATCGCAATGCAGCGTCCTGATGCTACATTGGTGGCTGGGTATAACGCATGGAAAAATAAGTTTAACCGCTATGTAAAAAAGGGTGAAAAGGGCATCCAGATCATCGCACCTGCTCCGGTAAAGGAGCGGGAAGAGCGTGAGAAAATCGACAAGGACACCGGGCTTACGGTGCTGAACGAGAACGGGGAGCCGGAAATCGAAGTGGTGGAGAGGGTGATTCCCCGGTTCCGGGTAACAACGGTTTTCGATTATGCCCAGACAGACGGAGAGCCTCTCCCTACGCTGGAAGTAAATGAACTTACCGCCCGTGTCAAGGATTATACCCTGCTGAAAGAGGCAATCGAACAGGTATCTCCTGTGCCAATTCGTTTTGGAGAGATCGAGGGCAGCGCAAAAGGCTATTACAGCCACATGGACAAAGAAATCTGTGTTCGTGCCGATATGGGTGAGAGCCAGACCATCAAGACAATGATCCATGAGGTTGCTCATGCCATGCTGCATGACAACGACCAGATGAAGCAGCGCGGCGAGGAAAAAGACCAGCTTACCAAAGAAACAGAAGCGGAGAGTATTGCATTTACAGTTTGCTCGGCACTTGGCATTGATACTTCGGACTACTCATTTCCGTATGTGGCAAGCTGGGCCAGCGGCAAGGAACTGAAAGAATTGAAAGATTCGATGGATACGATTCGATTGACCTCCGCTGACTTTCTTGAAAAACTGGAAACGGCAGTGGCAGAAAGGAGCGTGGAGCATATAACGGCGATGGAATATGCTGAAAAGCTGATTGCGGACAAGGAACAGGATAAAACCATTTTTGACAACAGCCAGCGAAATCTGATTGCGAACTTTGCTTACAAGCTGGATGATCGGGTGGCAACGGAAGAACTGGTGAATAATCTGGCGGCTGCGGTTGCGGCAGAAAATACGGAAGAAGTCAATCGCTTGATGTGGGAAGCAGAAGAGAAAATCGAAAGTCTGCCGGATGGCATGATTGGTCTTTCGGAAATGCACGAATATGGGTATCCGAAAGATGATGTTCTGCCACTGACAAAGGAAGGCGCACGGGAGTGGCATCGGCTGGGCGAACGAATTTACCCGCTGTTTCAGGATGGCACGGCAGGAGACTTCGCCAGTCAGGAAGAGATCGAACAGCATGATGGCATTTTCGGAATCAAGGCAGACGCATGGAGTGCGATTTTGCTGGAAAAGAACGAAGAGTATCTGGAAGATGAGTATACCCGCCCGGACGCTGCATTGACGGTGATAAGCCGGGAGCAGGCTCTGCGGCTGTTTGATGAGGGCAAGCAGATTTATCTTATCCGTATCAGCCCGTGGCCGGTTCTTGTCACAGGGCGTGAAGAAATCGAACGTGGAAGTGACTATTTCCAGATTGCCAAGGAAGATTTGGAAAAAGACAAGCAGAAAACAATGGAAAACAGCGAGAAAGCACCCGTTGAAAAGCTGGCGGCAGACCTTGATGATTTCGCCTTTGACTTCGATTTCTACCACTATAAGGACAGCGTGGAGGATCGGGAGCAGGCGGTTGAAGCACTGAAAGAACAGATTCAGGCTGGGGATGTTCAACCGATCAGGGAATGGCTGCAGGTTGCAGTGGAGGAAGCAGAGGGAGAGTCCGCAGAAAAGGCGGCAGAGCTGATAACCCGGCTGGATACGCTGGTCAAAGAGCAGAAGCTGCTTTCCGGCAGCGAAAAGCAGTTTGGCATCTACCAGATCACTGCCCGTTACCCGGAACATGACTACCGTTTTATGAATCTGGACTTTGTAAAGCGGCACGGGATGGAAGTAAACCGTGCAGACTATGAACTGACCTATACCGCGCCTCTTACAGAAAAAGATACGCTGGAAGCCATTTACGAACGCTTCAATATCCAGCGTCCGGCGGATTTTACCGGGCATTCGCTTTCTGTCAGTGATGTTGTGGTGCTGAACGATGGCAAGTCCATCAAAGCCTGCTATGTGGACAGCATCGGCTTTGCAGAGCTGCCGGATTTTTTCAAGGAAAGGAAGATGGATTTGCAGAAAGAAACGATTCAGGATGAACAGTTGCAGGAAATTGAAATCTTTGATAAACCCGGTCTTTTCAGCAACAGCAGACTGCGGGATGAAGATGTGCCGGAGGGGTTGTACCGCTATGACCTGCGCGGGTCGGACTATGATCCGGGACAGCCGATTCTGGTGGAGAAAACAGTGATCGTAAATCATGCGGCATCCGTTCTGATGGTAGAAGAACTTGACCTTGGCGCAGACGGTCGGCTGGAACTGGGTGAGGAAGGACTGAACTTCACAGGTGCAGAACTGACCGTGCGAGAGTTCATGGAGGAACAGCAGCAGAAAAGGAACGGACTGATCCACGGCGATTCTGACCGCATCACGGTTGAGGGGCATATCGGCACATGGTATGCCGTTGATGAAACGGAAGTCGGCGGCGAGAAGTTCTTCCTGCTGGAGCATGAGGAACACGGCGATATGGCGGCCTGCGTTGCAGTCAATGAGCAGGGCAAACTGGTGGCAGAGGATTTGTGGAACGGCTTCGATGAAGATTTTCAGGAGGCCGTACAGAAATATCTCTCTGAAAAATGGAATATGCCGAAAAAAGAAGATGTGGTGTCGGAGATCATTGAAAAGACTGTGCCTGTGCCGGACAACAGCGCACAGGACTATTCGGATGTGCCTGTTTACTACGAGCCGTTCAGCTATGCCAAAGAAAATGACGAGGTGGATTTATACCGCACATCCTATCGGCTGAACACTGAGTGCAAGCAGGCAATCCATGAAGCGATTGCGGACAACTATGATGGGATGTACCTTGGCGATGGCGCGGTCGATCAGGTGGTGCGGCAGTACGGCATGGAGCGTGTGGGCTACATTCTGGCGAACACTCTGCACCATAAAAGTTACGATGGCCGCTTTTCTCATGGCAATAAGGAATGGGCAGAGCAGGTCAGCACCCCGGAGCATAATGCAGACCGCATGACCTTCCGCACAGACTGGGTGGTTGACAGCCATCCGGCTATTCTGGATGGCTTTGTGACGATGTACCGAAATGAGCTGGAAGCGCAGAAAAGACAGGAGCAGCCTTTTGTAAAGCAGTTCTATGTGGTCGAAAATCTGCAGGATGCTCCTTTGAAAATTGAGCGGTTCGGAAATCTCGATGATGCAATGTCGCAGTATCAGGCACTTCCGAACCATTACATGAAAGCCTTGGGCGTGGAAAAAAATCCTGATCCTCTGCCGGGTTCACTGGATATTTTACAGTGCAAGAACGGCATTGACACCATCGTAGAGGACTACAAAACGGTTCCGGGCTGGGATAACCAGTATATCCAGAATCATGTTGTCCAGCCGTTACAGGGAGCCTTAGCCGTGCAGGATGTGGAACTGGCCTATGAATTGCCGGATGCCTATTTCCATATCCAGACCTGTGACGATGGTTTCGACTATACCTTATATAATAAGAACTTCACAGAACGGGATGGCGGCATCCTTGAAACGGATGGGGATAAGTCTGTACAAGAAGCCATGACGGAACTGCTTACAGAGTTCGGCTGCAATGCAGAAGAGGGCAGGGTCATGGATGCAGCAGAACTGCGGGAACAAGCTGATACGGTCGCTGAACAGCAGGCAGAAGCTTTGAAAGAAAAGCTGGCGGCAGAGAAGCCCACACCAGAAGCAAGCATCAGCTTTTATGTGGCAGAGTGTGCGGAGTTCCCGGTGATGGGTGAGTTCCATGACAATCTGACATTGGAGCAGGCATTGGAAGTCTACGATAAGATTCCGGCAGAGCGGATGAACGGAATCAAGAGCATTGGCTTTTCTCTTGAGGATGGAAGCATCTATTCGGGAATGTTTGACCTGATGGTAGGCGGAGAAGTGCAGGCAGAGGTCGTCAACCATATCCAGCATTATCGGGAAAGCCCATTGGTGCAGAAAGCAATTTCGGATATGAAAACGCTTTTAGAAAAGCGGCAGGCAAGTAAGGAGTTGGAGGAACGCCCCAACACCCGGCAGTCTGTTCGTGAAGCGTTGAAGAACCGCAAAAAGGCGCAGGAGCAGCAGTCCAATCAGGAACAGGTAAAACCGAAGAAGGCAAAGAAGAAAGGAGAAATGGAACTGTGAGCAAGATGAAGTTTAATGCAGATGAGATGATGGTTATGGCAATGTTTGAGCAGCCGACACGGACTGAAACCATGAGATATATCGAGGAAGTTGTTCCGTTTGTGGAGGATGATGCCGAAGTCTTTCCTTTGGTAGCATCTACCATGAAAAAGATGCGCTCTATTTCAGACATGGAATTTTCAGAGCTTGACCTTAAACCGTATCTTCAGGATGTGGTGGCAAAATGAATATCAATCAGTATGCGGTCTATCAGCTAAAAGAAATTGCAGAACTTGCTGCGTATCGGTCGCGTTCGTATCAGTATTTGACGGAACATTATTTCCATGTGACTGTACAAAATTATCAGCAGGCGTATTTTACAAAGTTGTTTACATCGGACACACCAGAGATGATTCGGAAACGCTTGGAAGAGCATCGACCGAAAAATTTCCGTGGTCGTCCATTTGGTGTCGGTGATGTGATTGTCATAAACCAACAGGGAGAAATTACGGCGTATTTCGTGGATAAGGACTCCCTTGTTGCGGTTGCTGGCTTTATCCGCAGTAGTAGCTCTGGCGTTCTGGTTACACTTGACACGAAGAATCTTTTTATAGATGGATGTGCTGGAACGTGGATGGCAACCGAAGAATGTGTGGTAGAAAGCCAGCACTTTTTTCTGATGCAGCATGAAGTCTATAAGGAAAAAGCACCGAACGTGATTGTAGATGCTTCTGGAAAACTGGTTTCTACTGAAATCCGAAAAGGGTTGGATGAAGATGCCAGAAAAAAGATTCTGGATTATCTGAATCCACCGCTGATGGAAAAGCCGGTGAACCAGAAGCCGTCACTACACCAGATGGAACATTATCAAAAGTTCTATGAGAACGGGGAATATGTTCGGGCCGTAGAATCCACTACGGAACAGAACTACAATATGATTGATGGCTGTGCCAACAATCTCCCGAAGCCTCGCATAATCAATGGACGGGAATCCGTTCTTGATAAGTTGCGAATCCGGCAGATGGCACGGGAAAAACAAAAGAGCGGGCAGATGCAGGAACAATCGACTGATATAGAACGGAACAGGAAGTAATGAAAAGTCCTATTCTGGGGATATTACAATCTCTGGAATAGGACTTGTTTCCGCTTTGGCAACAAAATGTAAAATATTTAACACATAAATCTCTCTAATGTTGACAACAATGCGAAATAAGCATATAATGAAAGTACACCAAAGGAGGGATTTGAATGCTGGATGTAAACATGATGATTGCGAACAATATTCAGAATCAACTGAAAAAGGAAAACAAGAAACAAATTGATCTGGCAGAAGGAATCGGAGTATCCCGGCAGACTATGAGCAAAATTATGAATGGAGCAAGAGCAATCAATGCGATTGAGCTTCATAAAATTTCGGAATACCTTCATGTTCCGATGGAAACCCTCATGAAAATGCCGGAACATCCGGTAGATACAAATGTTATCCATGCTTTCATGGGGCGGGTTAAGACACCGGAAGCACGAAGAGGAATCCAGATTGCAGATGAACTTTCAGATATGATTCTTTTCCATACAAAAGTGTATGAGAACGGAAAAAGAATGGAACAACCATGGGAGGATAACGAATGAAAGGTGTTTTAGAAAACAGCTTGTTTGAAACCCAGCCGCACAAGTTTGAACACCTGAATGAGTTGGCACGGCAGTTTGCAACAATCTACTGCGGAAATTCTATTGTGAAAGACAATATTTTTGCTGTAATAGAAAATTATGCACGGAAAAAGGAAATCCATTTGGAAATTCTGAGATTTCCTATCCATGATGAAGAACTATGGGCAATGACGTTCCTGAAAAAAGGAACGATTTTTGTATGTGTTAATTCAGAACTGGCGTTATGCAAACAGTTCTTTGCGGCAGCACATGAACTATATCACATTTATTGCTATGTCGAAGATGCTGACCAAAGTTATATAAAAAATGGCTCGATGCTGGATTCTGATACGGCGAATGAGACGGGAAAGACACAGGAAGATGTAGAGGCAAACGCATTTGCTGGATTGCTCCTGATGCCAGATCAGCTTTTATCGAATCAAATCGACCTGTTTGGCATAGATAAAGATGACATGGATACGGATTCTGTGCTGTCCTTGATGGATATGTTTGCGATTCCCTACAAAGCAACCGTACTGAGATTGTATGAGAGCAACTGTATCAAACGGCATAAGGCGGAAGAACTTTTTCGTGTTACAGCGGAAGATGTGGCAAAAAGGGTAGAACTGACCGGAAAAGCAAAGCGTTGGCAGCTTGATGGATCGGGGACAGAATCTTTCGGGACACTTTTAGAAAAAGCGGATTATAATACTGAGCATGACTATTTGACAGAGAGCAGAGAAAAGGAAGATTGGAAATACATCTCTGAACTGAAAAAAGAGCTTGGTATGGATTGAGAGGTGTCCGATGAAGATGGAAAAATATGCCTTGCTGGACACCGACTTTATTTCAAAGACGCATTTTATTCACGGTGACACAGAAAAATGTCTGGTAGACCTTGTCGTGGAAATGCCTGGATATTGTTTTTTCTGTCACAGCCAAATCATCAAAGAGTTGAGCCGTCATAATCAGCAGGCAATTGGTTGGTTACAACACAAAATCAGCGAGCAAAAAATACAGTGTTATACAGATGAAGAAATTCTGAATGAACTTGTAAAGATTCGTGGCGATTTCGCTTGTAGCACATATACGTTGATGTTGAAGGACGCTTGCGATGCTTTTTCAAAATCGTATTTCAAAGAACACTATCAAACGCTTGAAAATTTTGATGTTGTGACTTCTACGAAACAGGATTATTTGGAAACTCTTCAAAAAGCGGATGATGAGATTGGAAAACATAACAGCTTGGGCGAAATAAAGTCGTATGTTTTGTTACAGTTACTTTCTTTGCTGAAAGGCGAGCAGGTGTATGTGTTCTGCTCCGATGATAAGGCAGCACGAAATGGAGCTATCAGCTTCAACAATGTACGGTGTATCAGTGCATTATCGGCATTCTTGAGGTTGAAGAAAGAAATCTCGTGGACATTTGATGCAGCGGAACCATACATAAATTCTTATGTTCAGTTCTGTGGAGAACATAATCAGCAGACATTCAGAGTAATGGAAGCATCTGTTGTTGCCCGGATGCAGAGGGTTCCCTGCAAACAGGCGTTGGAAGAAATATTTCAGGATCGCTTTGTGGAATTACAAAATGGTTTCTTGAAATACAGGGACGCTTAAAGACTGAAAATAGTGCAAGAGCCACCATAGGCTTACCCAACAAAAGGGTAGCGTATGGTGGCTCTTTTTTGCTTAAAGGGTCTGTTCTGTTCGCTGAGTGTGATCTCGAATGTGGTGCTGCCCCAAGATGTTGTCAACATTGGCGCAGGCTGTTCGTAATTCTTTCTGATAATCTTTATAATAGGTGTAGGTGTCGTATTGAGCCGCTTTCAAGGCAAGTAATCGTTCTTTTTCAAGCTTCAAATCTTTCATCTTCGGAAGTGAGCCGTCTGGATTTTGTGCTTTCAGAATCTGGGCGGCTTTTTCGTGCTTCTTAATTTCATCAGCGTGATCCTTGCGAAATTTTCCTTTGAAGCGAGCTTTCAAAAATTCATTGTAGGTGGATTTTGTGGAAAGATACTGACCCAGATAGTGGATTTGCTCATTCACAGATTTGATTTGTGTTTCGGTGTCCTTTGTCTTTTGCCGTGCATCGTGCATCTGTAATGTGATGCTATCGTAGGTTGTCTGTAAATTTTCTCTGGTATCGAATCCGTTTTCCTGAATGTAAGCTACGGTCTTTGCCATCTGCTGAAGATTGGAAATTTTGACTTTTTGAGCATAAGCTCTGCTCTGTTGAGCCTTAATACAGTTCTGCAAGTCCACAACAAGACGCAGATCAGAGCGAATGAAGAGAATGGCAATCGGGTCTGCATGGTAATCGGGCATGGTCTGTCGTTGCTTTTCTTCTTGCTCAGCAGCAAGTGCATTGGCTTCAAAAAGATTGAGCAAATAATCTTTATCAAAATTTGTGCCTAAAGAGCGACCAGAAATGTACTTCTCTCGCTCTGGATGCAGATAGCTATATCTTCCCCGATTTTCTTTCACATGAATCTTATGCTTTTCAAATAACTGGCTTTGAAAATCTTCAAACGAAATTGCGGAGGAAGAAATCTCTGAAACGGCATTCCGAACAAACTGCTTACGAGTCTGAAATGTTGTTTCCATTGGATTCATGCCATCAGCAATGATCTGTTCGTTTATATCTTCCAGCTCTTTCTGCCCTCGCTTTTGCAACCAGTATTCAGCTTCAGTGATTTTACTTTGAGCCGGAGAGAGAAGATTAACCTGATACAGATTTTCACGCTGGCATAGATTCATAAGTTCTTGCTGTAAGTATTTTAGATAATCTTTTGTCAGGTGATGTTTGTACCCTGCTTTGCAGTCAATGCTGCGTGTGGTGTATGTCTGTGGCTCTATGTCCAGTTTCCGTAAGCTGTTGATTATGATATGAACATGGATGTTGCCACTGCCATTATGTCCATCCGTGTGAGTACAGACCAATGCTTGATGTCCGGGAAGATGATTCTTCACAAATTCAAGTCCCAGGGTTTGTGCTTTCTCGCCAGTAAGATGGTGTTCGTCTTTATCGCGCGGATCAAAACTGATGATATAGTGATGGGACTTGACTTCGTCGTATCGGTAGTTTTTTCGATACTGGTCATTGAGCATTTCGCACTCAAGATCAAAGGTGTCGGGATTGCAGTTTACTCCATTCATGTGAAATTCGCTGCGGAGCATCATGCTCCCGTTTTCATCAAGGAGCGGTTTTAAGTGTCGTTCATCATGCTGATATTTCAAATAGCAGACTGCCGCACTGTAATCAGCGTTTTTTATTGCGATGTGTTTTAACACGGCCATGATAGGTTCCCCCTAATTTGATTGCTTCCTGCCGAAGCTGCCATAATGCAGTGAGATGGCGGTTGATCTCGTCCTGCATTGACTTGGAATAGAAACCGCCAGAGTGGAAGTATTGGGCAATCTGATTTAGGTTGTTGCCGATGGCAGAATACTCAGCAATCAGTTTTTGAAGTTCGGGAAGTTCTGCAGTGATGTTGTAGTGGACTTCGATGCGTTCGTCCAGCGCACTCTTCCTGACATAAACGGCAACCGGATAGCCTGCCTGTTCAGCAGAAATGGAAATAGAAGCGTACTCGGCATCCGTAAAACGTACCATTACGTTATTTGTTCTTTTTATCTGCTCGCACTTTTTTCTTCTGCCCATAGATAGAAACTCCCTTCAAATTTATTTGCAAAGCAAATCCCGACAAGCCGTAGGCGGTCGGCTGCGACCACTTTAGTGGAAGCCAAATAGCCAAAATCAGAGATTTTGTGCGTACCGAGGGAATGGGGAAGCGGAATCCCCATCAAGATTGCCGGTAACGAAAAATCACGAAAGTGAATTTTGAGTTACTCCAGGCGAATCTTGCCCTACTTACGGTGAAGCCGTAGCCTTACGCATTTTTCGGGTTCTTCTATCTTTAGAATCGGGCAGAGCGTGTTTCGCAAGGTGTTTTTGAAAAAAATCAAAAATTTTTTTGAAATACCTTGCGAAATGGCCTTTCTCCAATTCTATAAGTGAAAGAGGCTGACACACCACCAAAAAAGAAAGGAATGAGTGAATGACCGAAACAACTGCGCGAACCTATCACACCATGGAAAGCCTGCGCCAGATGGCACAGACCGATCTCCGTAATGTGAATCGTGAGGAACTGGTAGACATCAACGAAGTGGAAATTAGAAAAGACTTGTCGCAGCGGGAGCGGATGGTCGATTTCATTTCGCAGATCAAGAACCCTTATTGCTATCTTGACAAGGGCATGGTAGTGAAGATCAGCTTTGCAGGAGAGAACCGATTAGAGGACACACTGAAAAAATGCGCACGGACGCATAGGAGATAAAAAAGAAGAAAGCAGAAGAAAATTTGCACTTTAGCACATTAAAGCGTTGACATAGACCGCGAAATATGAGATAATGGCTTTGGGTCAAAACAGAATATGCTAACTAAAGCCGATAATTTTCTTGGTTTATTGTCAGAACGACAAATAGATTAAGGAGGTTATCGGCTTTTTATGTTTTTTCAGGAAAATGGACAATATCGCTGTGCTGTGTATCTTCGATTGTCACGTTCGGACGGCGATCAGCAGGAAAGCAATAGCATCAAAAATCAAAGAGCCTTACTGAACGATTATCTGGGAAAGCACTCGGAACTGCATAAGGTCGATGAGTATGTAGACGATGGATACAGTGGTACGAATTTTGAACGCCCGGATTTCAAACGGATGATGCAGGACATTGAAAATCGGAAAATCAACTGTATCATCGTCAAGGATTTATCTCGTTTCGGCAGAAACTACATTGAAACGGGTCGTTATCTGGAACGAATCTTTCCATTCATGGGTGTGCGCTTCATCGCCATCAACGATCATTATGACAGTGCAGAGGAAAACGATGATAAGGGCCGTATTCTGATTCCGTTCAACAATCTTATCAATGACACCTACTGCCGGGATATTTCGCTGCGCGTTCGCAGTCACCTGGATGTGAAACGAAAAGAAGGTCAGTTCATTGGCAGTTTCGCAGGGTATGGGTATCGCAAAGACCCCAAAGACAAAAATCATCTGATTATAGATGAATACGCTGCGGGCATTGTGCAGGAAATATTCAAACAGAAATTGAACGGAATGAGTTCACAGCGCATTGCCAGTCACTTGAACGAACTGGGGGTCCTGCCGCCGAACGAGTATAAGAGAGCTAATGGATTCAACTATACCTGCGGTTTTCAGGCTGGGCTGAATCAGAAGTGGACAGTGGTTTCCGTCAATCGTATTTTGAAAAATGAATCCCATACGGGAACATTGATTCAGGGCAAACGCAGGAAAATCAATTACAAAGTTAAGAAGAGCCATGATGTTGGAAGTGAAAACTGGATTCGGGTGGAGGATGCGCATGATGCTATTATCAGCAAAAGCGAGTTCCAGCAAGTACAACAGTTGTTGGAACTGGACACTCGTACTGCACCATCGCAGACAACAGTTTATCCATTATCAGGTTTTCTGCGCTGTGCAGACTGCGGGCAGAATATGATTCGCCGCACGGTGACGAAAAACGGAAAGAAGTATCAATACTATCACTGCGCTACCTATAAGAATGGCGGCGGCTGCACACCGCACATGATAAACAGCGCGAAACTGGCGGAAAGCGTTCTGGCTGCGATTCGGCATCAAGTGACACTTCTTGTAGAAGCGGAAAAGGTACTCTCCAATGCGGAGCTGGCAAGCGGCGAACAGATTGGAATAAAGATTCTGGACAGCCAGATCATTGCACTGGAAGCTGAATTGGAACGGTACAGTAATTTGAAAATCCGTCTGTATCAGGACTTATGCGATGATGTCGTCAGCCGGGAAGAGTACGGAGAAATGAATACTCGCTTTGCGCAGAAGATAAAAGAGGCGCAGGATAAGATTCAGGAAATCCGCGAAAAGAAGCAGGAAGCGTTAAAGCACGATACGCTGCTTCCCACTTGGCTGGAAGAATTTAAGCAGTACGAACATATCAAAACGCTCGAACGCAGGGTCGTGGTGGAACTGATCGACCACATAGATGTTCATAGCAAAACAGAGATTGAAATTCATTTCTGCTTCGAGGATGAACTGCACAGTATCACAGAAAAATTTATGGAATATCAAGCACATCACGGAAATGAGGTGGCAGAGGAATGAAATGGGTCAGTTATACAAGGTCGATTTCCAGCAGGATCGGAGAAGAAAATCCATCCAATACGATTGCGGAACAGAATGAGCGCATTGCACAATATCTAAAAAAGCGTGGGTCCAGCATATCCGAAAAGTATAGTGACCGTAAGAGAACAGCAGAAGCCACAGAGGGCTTTGACAAATTGGTACAGGATGGGATGGCTCGGAAATTTGATGCGGTTGCTGTGGATTCTATCTTCCGCTGTGGAAGAACCCTTCCGTTTGCCATTGAAACACTGCAGAGGACGTTCTATCCGCTTGGTATCCAATTTGCAGTTGTGGAAGATGACTTTTGCAGTGCAGATAAAACTGCCGAAGAAGTTGCAGAGTATTTCAATGGAAAGACCATTGATAAGATTCGTTCGGAATTTATTACCAATCGCCAGAATCACTTTGAAGAAGGTACATTGACCCATCGACAGGCTAAATATGGTTATGCGCTGTCGGAAGATCGCAGAAACCTTGTTCTTAATCCTGAGAGCGCACAGGTTGTAAAGCTGATTTTTCAGATGTATCTGGAAGATATGAAAATCCCGGAAATCGCAAGAGCATTGGAGGCACAGGGCGTTCCATCTCCACAAATCCAGATGGCAAAGAAAAAAAGGTCAAGAACAAAAATCAAGTGGCCGGATTCAACCATTCGCTTGATTTTGAAAAATCCAATCTATATCGGAAAGTGTACGCTGACGCTGGCAAAGGCAAAGCGAGAATTGGAGGTTCCGGCGATTGTTTCAGAGACGGAATTTCAGAAAGCCCAGAAAAAGTTGGAATCTACGAGGTTGCCTTCGAGGAAAAAGGCACGAAAAAAACCAAACCTGCTCTTCAAAAAAATCTATGACAAAGAAAGTGGAAAAGGTCTGCTGTGCAGAACATCAGAAGATGAAAGCCAGCAAATCTATTCGTTTGACAGGGGGTATAGATGCTTCTCTGGAAAAGCCCCTTTCATCGAAAGCGAGAAAATCTTTCGAGAGATTCTTTCAGCTTTGGAAAAAGAAAAAATGCAAGCTGCGCATATTGATAGGGTGCTGGACTTGAATCCTGAGAAAGTCAAGCAGTGCATGGATGCTGGACTGTTGCAGTACAGAAAAAGAGCAAATGAGATCGTTGCGCACTTGATGGCCAAGGACGATGAACGAACAGCAGTTTATCGGGAATACGAGCAGGGATCAATTTCACTAGAACAGATAGAGGAGTATGAACATCAGTATCAGGTGGCGGTCCAGAAGCAGGAAGCGGCTTTTAAAAAAGTAATGCTGGCTGTTAATGACATAGAAAAAGCATTTAGCCATGGAAATCCCTGGTTGATGAAGTTCCGAGCGATTTCAATTCCTGAAACGTTGGAGCGCAAGCATCTTAAAGAATGGCTTGACCATGTATGGATCGTAGATTTTGAACAGGTAGAAGTGATCCTACAAGAAAGTGAGTGGAAGAGATTCTTCCCGGAAGAATGGCTGAACAACGGAGAGGAAGATTGTAATGGCAAGAAAGAGTAGAAAGAATATGATGCCACAGGCCGCTGTGCAGGAGGCCGTACAGCAAAACGAAAAAGAACTTCTGCGCACGGCAGCGTATGCGCGACTGTCGGTTGAGAACGGCGGGCATGAAACAGAAGATTCCCTGCACACACAGATTTTACAAATTCATAATTATATCAGGGAAAACCCGGAACTGACGCTGACCGATACCTATGCAGACAATGGTTTTACGGGAACACGTTTTGACCGACCAGAATTTGAGCGTATGATGCAAGATGTGCGGACAGGCAAAATTCAATGCATTGTAGTGAAGGATTTATCTCGATTTGGTCGTGACTATATCGAAACGGGAAGCTATCTGGAAACTATTTTCCCGATGCTCCATGTTCGTTTTATCGCCATCAACGATGATTTTGACAACATCCGGCAGTCGGATGTGGATAGTCTTGCGGTTCCCATCAAGAACATGGTAAACAGCTTGTACGCGAAGGACATTTCAAAGAAAATCAGCCTTAGTTACCAGATGCGCCGCGAGAAGGGAATCCCTACATCGTGGTGTACACCGTATGGCTATCAGTTGAACCAACAGGGAAATAAGTTTGAAGCGACTGAGGATGCGAAGTGGGTCAAACTGATCTATCAATGGTATCTTGCAGGAGTGAGTACAAACGAAATTGCCCGCAGGTTGGAATTTTTAGAAGTAGCAAGGCCGAACGAACGGCTGAATCGCAAATTACATGAGGGAGATGACCCTACCTATAATAAATGGCACCCCAGTACGGTTCTTCGTATTTTAAACAGCAGTGCCTATATTGGAGAACTGGTATCTGGGAAAACGCAAACTGCATCATACAAAGGGATTGGCCTCCATCCAGTGGAAAAGAAGGAATGGCATATTGTTGAAAACGCTCATGAAGCAATCATTCTGAAATCGGATTTTGAAAAAGTGCAGGCACGGCGGGAGCAGAATAAGGAAAGACGGGAAAGGGCGATGGCTCGTTCCAAAGCAACCAGAGAGAAGTGTTATAACCACCTATCGGGAATGGTTTACTGTGGCTGCTGCAGACGCAACATGACGTTTGAACGGCGTGTGCATGGTACGGTGAAAGAAACGCACTATGGAGTGTTCATTTGCAAAAGAAAGAAGAACACGACTCCCTGTGCCTATCATGCGGTGCCGGAGAAAATGCTGATGATGGTGGCGATGGATCAGATTCATCATCTGGTGTCTACCATGTGTGAAGAAGAAAAGCTGGTAAAAGACATGATGCGCGGCAGCAATCTGGATTCTGCCCGTTCCATCAAGATGAAAGAAAACTCTATCCTGTTTCGGATTCAGGAAGCCGAAGAACGGCGGTTGCGTTTATATGAGGACTATAAAGCTGAAATTCTGGACGATGATGAATATAGTCAGCTAAAGGAACACTACATAGCAGAAAAGCAGCGGTTGGAACATGAACTGCAAAAGCAGCGTCAGCGCGCATTGGAACTGGAAAAGAGAATTAGAATTTGCGATGCGCAGATGGAGCGGATGCGCGGGATTCTGAATCAAAATGAATTTGATGAAGAACTGGTGCATGAACTTATCAAGAGAATCTATGTGGGAATGGACAATTCTGTGGAGGTCGAATTTAAGTGCAGTGACCCCTATCAGGAAGTGCTTGCAATCATGTCGGAGGTTCAGAATGAATGATAAAATTGCAATCTATCTCCGCTTATCATTGGCAGACGGAGATTTGAAAAAGGGCAGCAAGGATGAAAGTAACAGCATTGAGAACCAACGGATGCTGCTCCACGATTACATTGGAAAGCAGGAAGATTTATTTGGCGAGATTGTAGAATATGTAGATGATGGCTATACTGGAACAAATTTTAATCGTCCGGCTTTTCAGAAAATGATCGTGGATTTGAAGCAGGGCAATATAAAAGTCATCATGGTAAAGGATTTATCTCGCCTTGGTCGTGACTATATCGGTGTTGGCGATTACATTGAGCAGATTTTTCCGTTGATGGGAGTTCGGTTTATTGCTGTGAATAATTCCTTTGACAGCATGAAACTGAACAACGGAACGCCGGGAATCGAAGTGGCAGTCAGCAATCTGGTGAATAATATGTATAGCCGGGATATTGCGAAAAAGATTCGGGCTGCTTTGGAAACGAACTGGAAGAACGGGAAAGCCACCTGCACGAATGTTCCTTTTGGATATGTGTGGAACAAGAAAGGTGGGCGGCGGTGGGAGATTGACCCGGAGGCTGCAGTCTGCGTGAAAAAAGTATTTGAACTGGCATTGTCCGGCCGCAATACAACGCAGATCGCCTACGGCATGAACGAATTAAATCTTCCTACGCCGGGATTGTATGCGAAACGAAAGAATCTGTTGATGGGCAGCAATCCTATTATTGCCCCGGACAGTGAAATGTTATGGAACGCGGCAATCGTGTGGAGAATCCTTAGACGGTATGAATACACTGGTGCGTTGGTTATGGGGAGAAGAAAGAAAATTGACGTGAATACTACCTCTGTTCGGACGCTCCCGGAGGATAAGTGGATCATCGCAGAAAACGCTCATGCGGCCATCGTGACAAGAGATGAATACTATCAGGCACAGAAAGCGATCCGTAACGTGACTCCAATTCAGTATAAGGTTGGTGATGATTTTGCGTTAAAAGGAAAAATCTGCTGCGGAAACTGTAATCGGCAGCTTCGCCACGAAAGGCAATATGGGGAAATGGTTTTCTATTGCGGCTATAAACGGTCAGCCGGAAAGTTCTCTAAATGCTACGGCGGCTATTACAGAGAATATTCGGTGAACGCAAAAGTGGCTCGTGCGATAAAAACTGTGTTCTATGCGCTGGATGTGGTGAATCAGGGAATGCAGGAAAAGCAGTATATCACGGTGCGCTGCGTGGACATTGAGGACTTGGAAAAGCAAGCAGAAGCCATTCGGGTAGAGCAAATCAAACTATATGAATCGTATGCGGACGGTGTGCTGCTGCGGGATGCGTACATAGAAAAGAAAAAGACCCTTTCGGAAAAACTGGCTGCATTGCAGGATAGCATACGGACAGAAAAGGAAGAACAGGAGTGTGCCGATGAACTGGATGAAGAAATCCGCGCTCTGACAAAACAGGCCAGCGAAAAAACGTATATCGGAGGGCTGACAAAAGAATGTGTGGATGCTTTTGTGAGCATGGTTTATCTGTATGACGATCAAACGATGAAAATAGAGTTCAACTGTGAGGATGTGATTCGGAGAGCGTTGGAAAAGTATGGCGCATAACCGCATAGAAACAGCGAGGTGAGCAAAAAGAATGCCCGTCTGGTTGAGAGGATTCGCAAATCTTCTCGATCAGGCGGGTATTTCATTACGTGGGAATGGTTATGCCTACATTTTCTACATAAGCCACAGACAGCACCCCGGTGTGATCCGAAGTGCAGCTGTGGCTTATGCGGGATTTTTTGTTATATGGTCAACGGGTTACAAAATCAGATTCCCAAACCGTACAGGATTGCTTTCAGCTCTTTTACCATCCGGGTCAGAATTTCCTGTTCGATTTCATTGCAGTCCAAGAGCAGACGGTGAATTTCGGAATTTGAGGTTGAAGTCGAGTGCATCAAACTATCTACCAGCAAATCATCAGTCGATACGTCAAGAGCATTGGCAATATCAACCAAGGCATCAAGACTTGGGCGTTTGATAGCGGATTCAATTACGCTAATATGTTTTCGTGTCATGTTAAGCTGCTCTCCCAGGGCCTCTTGCGTGATACCAGCTTGTTTTCGGGCATTTGAAATGCGCTTGCCCAAAGCTTTATAATCAGTAGCCATGTGCTTTTCTCCTTATGATTACCCGCATAAGGCAGTACAATTATCTCGCATGATGTTGGGCAGAGCAACTCTATATCAAAGGTTCTAAGACCGCAAAGGGACACACGGCTAACTGCTCTGTGGCCTTAGGATATTTTGCTACCCATCAGGTAGCAAAAAGCAACTCATGCTACCTGATGGGTAGCAGTCAAAACGCAACAAATGCTTTATAATAGAAGTGGGAAAAGACTGCGAATAGGAAGGTAAGACGATGGCAGACAAGATAGAAAAAGGAATTCTTACATTATATAGTGATGTACAGGCAACTTCTGTTCGCTGGTTGTGGTATCCATTCATTGCAGTGGGAAAGATAACATTGCTACAAGGCGATCCCGGCGATGGAAAATCAACCATGATGATGAATCTGATTGCGGAACTTTCTAAGGGTGGGAAAACACCGGATGGAAAGCCTGTTGGGATGCCGCAAAGGATTATCTACCAGTGTTCGGAAGATGGAGTATCAGATACCATTAAACCCAGACTGGAAAGATGCGGCGCAGATTGTAGAAAAGTAGCTTTTATCAATGAAGAAACATACAGTGGCCTAACGTTGGATGATGAGCGTATCCGTCAGGCAATCATTGAATTTCGCCCACGGCTTGTAGTTATAGACCCGATTCAGGCGTATTTAGGAAGTGATTCTGACCTCCAGATTGCAGGGAGAGCCAGAAAACTGATGCAGCGTCTCGGAATGTGGGCTTCAGTATATGATTGTGCCATTGTGCTGATTGGTCATCTCAATAAGAAAGAGGGAACGAAAGGTCTGTACCGAAGTCTTGGCAGCATAGATGTGGTTGCTGCTGCGCGAAGTGTTTTGCAGGTGGAGCGTGACCAGAAAGATACAGATATTCGTATTGTTCGGCAGATAAAAAACAGTTTGGCTCCGTCTGATGGAGAAATTCGGTTTTCTATAACAGCGGAGATGGGTTTTCAATGGTTGGAGTGCAAGAGCACATTCGTTTCATCGGAACAACCGAAAGTGCCGGAATTTGAGTCAAAAACAGAAAAGGCAGCATATCTGATAAAAAAGTTGCTTTCTGATGGCGATATGAGAGCAAGAGAAATCTATATGCGGATGAAAGATGAAGGAATCAGCCGCAGAACCGCAGAAAATACGAAGAAAGAACTCGGTATCCGAAGTTATCGGAAGATGCGACAGTGGTATTGGAGTATCAATACGGGAGAATGAGGAAAAGTACATGATTATCGGTGAAGTAGAAGCAGTAGACCGTAAGCAAAAAATCAGAGACCGCTATAAGGGTGTAGATATATCGGAATTGGAGGTCATTCCCGCCAAAATCATAGAGGATCTGGAAACGAGTTCTGTGATTCGGCGTGTGGCAGCATATATCCGTGTTTCCACCGATAATGATGAACAGACTTCTTCGTATGAACTTCAGAAAAACTATTATACGGATTATATTCAGGCACAGCCGGGATGGGTGTTTGTCGGAATCTATGCGGATGAGGGTATCAGCGGCACATCTCTGGAACATCGGAAAGGGATGCAGCAGTTGATTGAGGACTGCAAGGCAGGCAAGATTGACCTCGTTCTTACAAAATCCATTGCCCGTTTCGCTCGAAATATCGTTGACTGCCTTTCTGTGATTGAACTTCTGAAAAATCTCAATCCGCCTGTGGGTGTGAAATTTGAAGCGGATAATATCTATACGTTGGACAGCAATGGACGCATGATTTTGACGATTCTGGCATCTGTGGCAGAGGAAGAATCGCATTCCAAATCTATCATTATGAACTGGTCGATTGATCGGCGGTTCAGCCGTGGCCTGTTCCTGACCCCTGCATTGCTTGGATACGATAAAGACGAGGAAGGAAACCTTGTAATTAACCCGGAGGAAGCGCAGACGGTAAAGGTGATTTACTACCTGTACCTGAATGGATATTCGCTTACGGAGATTGCAACCCTTTTGATGGAGTATAGCCGTAAGACGAAGTTGGGGCGTGTGGAGTGGAATCCCGGTACACTTGCAGGTGTTTTGGCAAATGAGCGTCATTGTGGTGATGTACTGGCGAGAAAGACCTTTACACCGAACTTTTTGACGCATAAATCAAAGAAAAACAACAATGACCGAACACAGTACAGGCAGAAGAATCACCATGAAGCCATTGTTTCCAGAGAAGTTTTTAATGCAGCCAATCATCTGCGGGCATCCCGCAATTATTCAAAGAAAAACAGACCCTTGCCTGTGTTAAGCGTGGTTGAAGATGGGATTTTGCGTGGATATGTGCCTTTTGATAAGGATTGGACAGGCTTTTCGGCAGAAGAATACCGGGAAGCCTCTGAAAGCGTGATGAAAGAACCGGATGCTGCTGTTACTGCGGATGTGAAAAAGCGTCTTGATCTGACGGGCTATGAAGTAGTCAGGGCGCAGTATTTTTCTACCATGCAGAATCCGGCCATGACGATTTCTAATGGACGATTGCGATTTAACACAGCTTGCTTAAAAAAGTTTGAAAATGTGGAATATGTGGAGCTGCTGTTAAATTCTGTTGACCGCTGCATTGCCATTCGCCCTTGTGACAAGAATAATCCAAACGCTATACGTTGGGGCAGACTGAAAGAGGGACGCTGGTGCGCCAGCACTCTGGGATGTCGTGGACTTGCAAAGGCTTTATTTGACATCATGGAGTGGGATGAGGATTTGCGTTATCGGTTCCGTGGTCAGTTTTTGGAGCAGGGTGATAACAAAATGATGCTGTTTGCCTTTGATGAGCCGGAAATGATTAAAGTGGAAGAAATCGTTCTGCCTCCAAAGGAAAGCACCGAAGAAGATGAGGGCGAAACGGTCAAAAAGAAGATTTACATTTTCCCACCAGAGTGGGCTGGAACATTTGGACAGCCGATTACAAGTATTGCGCAGGTGGGTATCTTACGGCAGGAGCATTATGCAGGAAACTGGGATGTATTTCGTCCTGCGTCGGAGATAGAGGAAATGAACACATTTACGGCAGAAAGTCTAAATAAACTGCTTCATGAAGCGGAGAAGATAATGGAAGGATGGACTGATATAGATGAATGAAGAAAATACAACAATCATGCCGCCAGAGGAGCAGATTGTGCAGGATGATAGAGACGCACGGGCGGAAGAATTGGAAAGCACCTTTTCGTATGATGGCTACCAGGTCGTGCGAAAGGAACTGTTCGCCCATCTGCGTGACCCGGCAATCGTGATTCGTAAAGATAGTATCACATTCAATACAGCCTGTATCACAGGGCTGGAGAATGTGGTCTACGTTCATGTCATGTTCAACAATGATTTGAAGCGTATCGTTGTTCGTGGGTGTGATGAAAATGACAAGGACGCTCTGCGTTGGTGCGTGGCAAAACCGGATAAGCGCAAAAGCCGGAAGATGTCCTGCAAGCCATTTGCGACTTTAGTTTATCAAGAAATGGGATGGGACAGCGAGTGCCGATATAAAATGTTAGGGTATAGGATTACATTTGAGGGTGAAACTTTGTATGTTTTTGATCTTCTTGTGCCAGAAATTTTCCATGAGGGACAGAGAAGAAAAAAGAATGCAGCAGATTCGCAGGATAATACTGCAGCAACAAAACCTGTGGATAGCCGCAAAGGATTCTACCCAGATGATATTGTGGGAACTTTTGGTGTGCCTGTGGAAGAACACCGGAAAGAGTCTGAAGTCAAGCAAATGGATGGGTATGTGTCAATGGGGATTCTGACAGGAAAGATTGTTCCTGAAGCTGGAAAGGACTAATTGCCGGTTGCATAAGGGAATAGTCTGTCCATTTGCGGGAGGTGAGCAGTATGCAGAAAACAGAACAGAAAACGGAGCAACAGGCAGGACTTGGCATGAGTTTCTGCGAGGAAGAGGGACGAATCACGGTCTTCAGAAAAACGCTGGAAGCGTTAGAATGGCCGTCACACTATCGGTTTCTGTATAATCGCAAAATGAAACAGATAGCTGTACAGGCGTGTGGAGCAGAAGAATCAGGAGCGCATCGTGTGGGAAAGCCGGATGAATCCAATAGCGGTGAAATCAAGTGTATGGCATTGGTTCGCATGATTTACGGGGATTCTGGGTGGGACAAGAAAATGTCCTATCGGCTGCACGGAAGAGCTTTTCCACAGCAGCGACTTGTTTCGTTTAAGATAACGGATGCAATGCAGATAGAAAACGGGAGAGTACTAACTGAAATGTGAATCTCACATTAGTTGGTTCTGAAATAATTAGTTGCCTATGATATAACAGTGGCGAAGAATGCAATAATATGGACAACTCCATTCTACGCTGACCGAGGGAACATTGTTTTACGATGTTTGCTTTGACGCAATCGCACCGAAATCTGCGGACAGCATAGAACAGGAAGAAGTCATTCGTCTGATTATCAATGTGGAAGCACAGACAAAATTCAAGCCGGGATACCCATTGACGAAACGGGCAATCTATTATTGTAGCAGAATGATTTCTGCACAGCACGGCCCGATTTTTACAAAATCTGAATATGGGAAGATTCGCAAGGTCTACTCCATCTGGATTTGTACTCAGCCGTCAGATGATTTTGAAAACACGCTTACCCGGTACTCCATCAAACCCGAACAGTTAATTGGAGAAGCGCAGGAAGAAACCGAAAACTACGATTTGATGAGTGTCGTAATGATTTGTTTAGGCAAGCCAGGGACAGAGAATCATAAGGGAATCCTGAAATTTATGGAAGTGCTGTTATCTTCCACAAGATCAGGTTCTGAGAAAAAGAAGATTCTGGAAGAAGAGTTTGGCGTTGCAATGGGCGAAGAACTGGAAAGAGAGGTGCTTGAAGTGTGCAATCTTAGTCAAGGCGTAAGAGCCGAAGGTCGTGAAGAAGGCCGTCAGGAAGGCAGAATCGAAGGCATCGGAATTGGCGAGATTCGGATGCTGGTTCAGCTTGTTCGAGAGGGTGATTTACCGCTGGAGCGTGCTGCGGCAAAAGCGAAAATGACAGTTGAGCAGTTTAAGGAAACAATGGAGAACACCCCATTACAGGCAGTGTGAAAACAAAATAGCATAAGATAACGGATAGCCCTACAAGGCTCTGATGATTCAAAGAATTGTCAGAAAAGCCTTGTGGGGCTTATTTTTTTGCTTTTTTTGAGAAATTTTTTGTCCCTATCTTGACATCAGGGGGTTACGTGGGTCTTTCCATTGCTACGCTGTTATCTCAGCACCACAAGGTGACTGCTGTGGATATCATCCCTGAGAAAGTGGAACTGATTAACAACAAGAAGTCTCCCATTCAGGATGAATATATTGAAAAGTATCTGGCAGAGAAAGAACTGGATCTGACTGCAACTCTGGATGCTAAGGAAGCATACAGTGATGCTGATTTTGTAGTGATAGCAGCTCCTACAAATTACGATAGCAAGAAGAATTTCTTTGATACCTCTGCAGTGGAAGCTGTCATTAAACTGGTCATCGAATACAATCCAGAAGCCGTTATGGTTATCAAGAGCACCATCCCGGTTGGTTACACTGCAAGTGTTCGTGAGAAGTTCCACTGCGACAATATCATCTTCAGCCCGGAGTTCTTGCGTGAGAGCAAGGCTCTGTATGATAACCTTTATCCTTCCCGTATCATCGTCGGAACCGACGTGGATAATGCTCGACTGGTAAAAGCAGCACACACTTTTGCAGAACTCCTGCAGGAAGGCGCAATTAAGGAGAACATTGACACTCTGTTCATGGGCTTTACTGAGGCAGAGGCAGTTAAGCTGTTTGCCAATACCTATCTGGCACTGCGTGTCAGCTACTTCAACGAACTGGATACCTATGCTGAGATGAAGGGACTGAACACTCAGCAAATCATTAACGGTGTTTGCCTGGATCCTCGTATTGGTACTCATTACAATAATCCTTCCTTCGGTTATGGTGGATATTGCCTGCCGAAAGACACCAAGCAGTTGCTCGCAAATTATGCCGATGTGCCGGAAAATTTGATTGAGGCTATTGTTGAGAGCAATAGAACTCGTAAAGACTTCATCGCCGACCGTGTTCTGGAGATTGCTGGTGCTTATGAAGCGAATGACAGCTGGGATGAGAGCAAGGAAAAAGAAGTTGTGGTCGGTGTGTACCGACTGACCATGAAAAGCAACAGCGACAACTTCCGTCAGAGTTCCATTCAGGGTGTCATGAAGCGCATCAAGGCAAAGGGTGCAACTGTTATCATCTACGAACCGACTCTGAAAGATGGTGAGAAGTTCTTCGGATCAGTAGTGGTAAATGACTTGGATGAGTTCAAGAAAAAGAGTCAGGCCATCATCGCAAACCGCTATGACAAGTGTCTGGATGATGTAAAAGAAAAAGTTTACACGAGAGATATTTTCCAGCGTGACTAAGCAGGGGTAAAGAAGATTAGAGGAGAGTGTCAGAT
>SKEL01000126.1_pt1 | contig 81893 bp, 85 predicted proteins | sample 4826741 | NCBI WGS metagenome assembly SKEL01 (sample SAMN11008810, study PRJNA524170) | human gut metagenome | biome: Human fecal sample; material: Feces; isolation source: fecal sample from pouch patient p33 | host: Homo sapiens | place: Israel: Tel-Aviv | collected 2016-03-22
AACCGCATTAAGAGGAGTAGTGGATGAGAAATTCTTCCTCTTTAGACTGGCTAAGATTTATGCATACCCCCAATGATTATCGGGTGAGCCTTTATCAATGGTACTTTGGTATTTATACCGCCCTTTTTAGCAGATACAAACCTCATAATAGTTTGTTCAATAGAGATGCTTTTTTTAACAAATTAAAATGATGTTCCCTAGAACAAAACACTTTAGAACTTGTTCTTATAGTAGAGACAAATTTTTATGCTTAAATGATGTGAACAATGATACTCGTGTACATTTTATTGCTACATTTGTCGCCGAATCTGTAACGAACGATTTAAACAACTAAAAATACAATGAAACTTTCGCCGAAATTCATATTAGCTTTTGTTCTGCTGATGCTATCTTTTAGCATGGGTGGAAATGCTATGAATTTTTCGGCTTATGCTTCAAACTGTGAAGCTTCTTGTCAACTGTCAGAATCGTCTTCTGATGTTAATCGTAATTCTTCTGTAGATAATCAGTCGGTTAGTTATGATAACTCGCAGTCATTAACTATTTCTGATGTAGAATTAGGATTTAAATTAGTAACTGAATCAAACTCTAATAATTATCGCCTGCGTAGAATCATTGAAATCAATGACTCCTTGAAAGACGTTATGCATAAGTTTCTCGTGTTAAGAGAGAATTCTTTAGTATTAGATCAAAGTAAATCTTTTTATTCGGATAAGGATCCACATTACTCCATTACGTGTAGCGATTACTATGTGTTCGCTCTAAGACATATCCTTATTTAGTTTATTTCCCCCTATTATCCGTTTTTTTTCGTACTCTGTATGAACTGTGTGACTTTTTCCTTTTAAAAGTTGCAGGGTCTGTAGCGCAGTGTGCCTAATCGAAATTTTTACTTCCTAAATAACTAAAATTAATTTCTTAACAAAAAAACTTATTATGGAAACTACTAAAAAAACTCAAGTTGTAGGTATAAAAAATGCCGGTATCGTAATCATCTGCTGTTTAGTAATAGCTGTATGTATCTTCCAATTCCTGTTAGGTAACCCGTCCAACTTTATGAACAATGACCCGAACAATCACCCGTTGAACATGTTGGGTACTATTTACAAAGGTGGTATCATCGTGCCTATTATCCAGACATTGTTGTTAACCGTACTTGCTTTGAGCATCGAACGTTATTTCGCTCTTCGTTCTGCTTTCGGTAAAGGTTCATTGTCTAAGTTTGTAGCTAACATCAAAGACGCTTTAGCTGCCGGTGACATGAAGAAAGCACAGGAAATCTGTGACAAACAACGTGGATCTGTTGCTAACGTAGTAACTTCTACTTTGCGTAAGTATGAAGAAATGGAAAAGAACACATCTCTTCCTAAAGAACAGAAGCTGTTGGCTATCCAGAAAGAACTTGAAGAAGCTACTGCTTTGGAAATGCCGATGATGCAACAAAATCTTCCGATCATCGCTACCATCACCACTCTGGGTACATTGATGGGATTGCTCGGTACTGTAATCGGTATGATCCGTTCATTTGCTGCTTTGTCTGCTGGTGGTGGTGCTGACTCTATGGCTTTGTCACAAGGTATCTCTGAAGCTTTGATTAACACTGCTTTCGGTATCTTGACTGGTGCATTGGCTGTTATCTCTTACAACTATTACACTAACAAAATTGATAAATTGACTTACGGACTCGACGAAGTCGGATTCTCTATCGTGCAAACTTTTGCAGCTACTCACTAATTCTGCGAACCCTTATAAAATCTATTATTAATCATGGGTAGAGCGCAAATTAAAAAGAAAAGTACGTTCATAGATATGACCGCTATGAGTGACGTTACTGTATTGCTTCTGACTTTCTTTATGTTGACATCAACATTTGTGAAGAAGGAACCAGTGCAAGTTACCACTCCGGCTTCTGTATCGGAAATCAAGATTCCGGAGACTAATGTACTCCAGATTCTGGTTGATCCGGAAGGAAAAATATTTATGAGCCTCGACAAGCAGCAGGATATGCAGGCTGTCTTGGAGAGCATGGGTGAAGAGTATGGCATTAAGTTTACTCCGGAACAAGAGAAGAGATTTATGTTGTCTTCTACTTTTGGAGTGCCTATCAGAAGTATGCAGAAATATCTTGATCTCCCCGAAGATCAACGGGATAAGATCCTTAAGAATGAAGGTATTCCATGCGATAGTGTTGATAATCAGTTTAAATCGTGGGTACGTAATGCACGTACTGCTAACGCTGATCTACGTATTGCCATCAAGGCAGACGCTACGACTCCATACTCAGTGATAAAGAACGTTATGAACTCACTTCAGGATTTGCGGGAAAATCGGTACAATCTGATTACTTCTCTCAAAGCAGAATCTGAAAATTAAAAAGGAGGAAATACAATGAGTGCTGAAGTACAAGAGAGCGGCGGAAAAAGAGGAAAGAGCAAGCAAAAAAAGATAACTGTCCGGGTGGACTTTACACCGATGGTGGACATGAACATGTTGCTGATTACTTTCTTTATGCTTTGTACCACACTGAGCAAACCTCAGACGATGGAAATAAGCATGCCGAGTAATGACAAAGATATTACTGAAAACCAGAAGAGTATGGTGAAGGCTTCACAGGCAATTACACTATTGCTGGGGCCTGATAATAAACTCTATTATTATGAGGGAGAACCTAATTATAAGGACTATACCTCGTTGAAAGAAACTAGCTACGGTGCAAATGGACTGCGTGCCGTACTTCTTCAGAAAAATGCTGTTGCTGTCAATAAAGTAAGAGAATTGAAACAACAGAAATTGGATCTTAAGATAACGGATGACGAATTTAAGAAGCAGGTTTCCGAGATAAAGAGCGGAAAGGATACCCCGACCGTAATTATTAAAGCTACGGATGACGCTTCTTATATGAATCTGATTGACGCGCTGGACGAAATGCAGATATGTAATATTGGTAAATATGTGATAACAGACATTGCGGAAGCTGATGAATTCTTAATCAAGAATTTTGATGCGAAAGGTGGATTGTCACAGAACTTAGCCGATAATTGATGTAACACCCAAAAAAGAAAAGTAAAATGGCAAAATTAGATTTAGCTTCTTCGGAATGGTGTCAACTGATTTTTGAAGGCAAGAACCAGGCATACGGAGCATATAGAATGCGTGCCAATTCAACAAAACGACACAATGTCGCCATGTTGATTGTGGTAATCATAGCGGCAGTCGGATTTAGCATCCCTACACTGCTTAAGTTGGCAACTCCGGAGCAGAAAGAAGTGATGACAGAGGTGACTACCTTGTCGAAATTGGCAGAACCGGAAATCAAACAGGAAGAGATGAAACGGGTTGAACCGGTTGCGCCTCCTCCCCCTGCTTTGAAGAGTTCTATCAAGTTTACTGCTCCTGTCATCAAGAAAGATGAAGAGGTGCATGAAGATAATGAGATCAAGAGCCAGGAGGATTTGAATGCTACTAAAGTATCCATCTCTATTGCCGACGTAAAAGGTAACGACGAGGCGAATGGTAAAGATATTGCTGACCTTAAGCAGGTGGTGACACAGGCTGCACCGGAACCGGAAAAGGTTTTCGATATGGTCGAACAGATGCCGACTTTCCCCGGTGGTCAACAGGAGTTGATGGCTTACTTGGGTAAGAACATCAAATATCCGACTATTGCACAGGAGAATGGAACACAAGGTCGCGTTATTATACAGTTCGTTGTGGAACGTGATGGTTCTATCACTGATGTGCGTGTGGCTCGTGGTGTAGACCCTTATCTGGATAAGGAAGCTGTGCGTGTGGTAAAAAGCATGCCGAAATGGCTCCCTGGTAAACAGAATGGAAAAGCGGTACGTGTGAAGTTCACCGTTCCGGTAATGTTTAGATTACAATAAAAGATGATGAAGAGACAATTTAGGCTGATAGGACTCGTAGCGTTGGTGGTGTTGAGTGCTTGTAATTCAAAATCGAAAGGACCGACGGATACTTATTCTTCCGGTGTGGTAACTATCGCGGCGGATGAAAGTTTCGAACCTATCATACAAGAAGAGATAGAGGTGTTTGAAAACCTTTACCCTTTGGCTGGGATTGTTCCTCGCTACACAACTGAAGTGGAAGCGATTAATTTACTTCTGAAAGACAGTGTCCGGTTGGCTATTGCAACCCGGACACTGACTAAGGAAGAAATGAATTCATTCCACAGCCGTAAATGTTTCCCTCGCGAGATAAAATTGGCTACGGATGGCCTGGCATTGATCGTGAATCGTGCTAATCCGGATTCTTTGTTGAGTGTACGTGATTTCCGTCGCATCCTCACCGGTGAGGTGAAAAACTGGAAAGAGGTAAATCCGGATTCCCGGTTGAAAGGAATTCAGGTGGTGTTCGATAATAAGAACTCCAGTACCGTACGTTTTGCAATGGACTCAATCTGTGGTGGGAAACCGTTGGCTGAAGGTAACGTCAGTGCCTTGAAAACCAACCAGCAAGTGATAGACTATGTAGCGAAGAATCCTGATGCCATGGGAGTTATTGGAGTAAACTGGCTGGGGAACCGCAGTGATACGACCAATCTTTCTTTTCGTGAAGAGATCAGAGTGATGGCAGTCAGTGCTGAAGATGTGGCAACTCCTGCGAACAGCTATAAGCCTTATCAGGCCTATCTGTTCTATGGTAATTATCCGCTGGCACGATTCATCTATGCATTACTGAACGATCCTCGCAGTGGGCTGCCCTGGGGATTTGCTTCTTTTATGACATCCGACAAGGGGCAGCGGATTATATTAAAATCCGGACTTGTTCCGGCTACACAGCCGGTGCGTATTGTCCACGTGAAAGACGAATAATAACTAAAATTAGAGACTATCATGAAACGAGTACAAATGTTTTTAGCTGGAGCGTTTATAGCAGTAGGGTCGCTCTGTGCGCAATCAACCGATGCCGAATGGCAGGCGGAAGTTGCCAAATTGAAAGGAACTATTCAGACGAATCCTGCACAGGCTGCTGAAGAAGCCGAGCATCTGATTAAAGGAAAGAATAAAAAGAATGTGGAACTTTTGGTAGCTATTGGAAATACGTATCTGGATGCTGACAAACTTCCCGAAGCGCAAGAATATGCAACTCTTGCCAGAAAAGCGAATGGTAAATCGGCTCTTGCTTCTGTATTGGAAGGAAATATTGCCATGAAGCAGAAAAATGCGGGTCTCGCTTCTCAGAAATATGAAGAAGCGATTTATTTCGATCCGAAATGTACGGAAGCTTATCTGAAATATGCAGATGTTTATAAATCAGCCAATGCAAGTCTTGCTATTGAAAAGCTGAACCAATTGAAAGCCCTGGAACCGTCCAACACAGCCGTAGACAAAAAACTAGCCGAGATTTATTATTTAAAAAATGATTTTAGTAAAGCGGCAGAAGCTTATGCGAATTTTGCAATGGGGCCTACTGCTACGGAAGAAGATTTGGTGAAGTATGCGTTTGCTTTATTTTTGAACCATGATTTTGAGAAATCGCTCGAAGTGGCTAATATGGGATTACAAAAGAATGCCCATCATGCTGCGTTCAACCGTCTGGCAATGTATAACTATACTGACCTGAAGCGTTTTGATGAAGCGATAAAGGCAGCGGACATCTTCTTCAATGAATGTGAAAAAGCCGATTATTCTTATTTGGATTATATGTATTATGGGCACTTGCTGGAAAGTCTGAAAAAATATGATGATGCAGTAATACAATATGAGAAAGCGGTAAAGATGGATCCGAAAAAGACGGATTTATATAAAAATATCTCTTCTGCTTACGAACAGAAGAATGATTATAAAAAAGCAATCAGTGCTTACCAGAAATATTATTCATCCCTTGATAAAGAAAAACAGACTCCGGACTTACAGTTTCAGGTTGGTAGACTTTATTACGGTGCTGGTACGCAACCTGATTCATTGACAATCACTGTTGAAGAACGCAAGCAGGCGTTGATGTCCGCCGATTCTGTTTTCCATGCAATTGCAGAAGCAGCACCGGATAGCTACTTGGGTAACTTCTGGAGAGCTCGTGCCAATTCAGCACTGGACCCTGAAACCACTCAAGGACTTGCGAAACCTTTCTATGAGGAAGTGGCTGCTTTATTGGAAAGCAAAAATGATCCTCATTACAATTCAGCTTTGGTTGAATGTTACAGTTATCTTGGATATTACTATTTGTTAGCGATCGAGAATCCGGCATTGAAGGCCGAAGCAAAGGCTAATAAAGATAAATCCATAGAATACTGGAATAAAATTCTGGCTATAGACCCCGCTAATGCTACTGCTAAAAGGGCATTGGACGGCATCAAATAGTGAATAATTTTAGTTGTTTGTCGTGACAGGAGGAGTGGAGAGTGATCTTAGCTCCTCCTTTTTTTGCACTTTTTTCTCCTTTTCTATTGGAATATTCAAAAGATTGTCTACATTTGCGGTGTACTATTACACTAATACACTAAGAAACATTCTTCATTAAACAGAAATGCTATGATTACAGTAGAAAATCTTTCATTTACTTATCGTAAATCGAAGCGTGCGGTATTACATGATTTTTCGCTTTCGTTCGAGTCCGGCAGGGTATATGGACTGTTGGGAAAGAATGGCGCGGGAAAGTCTACTCTTCTCTATCTGATGTCCGGGTTATTGACTCCTAAAAACGGCAAAGTGGTGTTTCACGATACAGATGTGCGCCGACGGTTACCGGTTACTTTGCAGGATATGTTTTTAGTTCCCGAAGAGTTTGAATTACCTTCAGTCTCTCTGGTTAGCTATGTGGAGTTGAACAGTCCTTTTTATCCCCGTTTCAGCAAGGAGGAGATGATTAAATATCTCCATTATTTTGAAATGGATATAGATATTGATCTCGGATCACTTTCTATGGGACAGAAAAAAAAAGTATTCATGAGCTTTGCGCTTGCTACAAACACTTCTCTTTTGTTGATGGACGAGCCGACCAACGGGCTGGATATTCCCGGTAAAAGTCAGTTCCGTAAGTTTATAGCATCGGGCATGTCGGATGATAAGACGATTGTAATTTCTACGCATCAGGTTCGTGACATTGATAAGGTGCTCGATCATGTATTGATTATGGATGACAGCCGTGTGTTGCTGGATGAATCTACAAGTAATATTTGCGACAAACTCTTCTTTGTGGAGAGTGACAATCGGGAACTGGCGAAAAATGCTCTTTTCGCAATCCCTACTATCCAGGGGAATTACCTGATACTTCCTAATGAAGAACAGGAAGAATCGGAATTAAATCTGGAACTTCTTTTTAATGCTACGTTGGCTGCTCCTGAAGAGATAGCCCGATTGTTTCACACTCAAAAATAAAAGACGATGATGAAAGATACTTTTTTCAGTTTGCCTCGTTTTATGAATCTTTGCCGTAAGGAGATGGTAGAGAGTTGGAGATCGAATGTGCTTCGTATGGTGTTGATGTATGGAGTGATGGCGGTGGTATTGGTTTGGAACGGATATACTCAATATAATTATCACGATTCGGTTTATTTTATTCGTCATGCAAATACCGATCCTGCATGGGGATTTATATTGATGGCTTTTTTGTGGTTTCTATTTGTTTTCGGGTGCTTAAGTGCATCGCTGGTGATGGAGAAGATGAAGAATAAGACTAGTCGGCTATCCACATTAATGACACCGTCCACTCCTTTCGAGAAGTTTTTTTCCCGTTGGCTGATATCAACTATCGTATTTTTAGTTGTTTTTTTGATTGCTTTTAAATTGGCTGATTATACAAGAGTAATGGTTTATTCGCTTATCTATCCGGAGGTAAAAGAGGTGATACTCCCTGTCAATCTGGGAGATTTAGTCGGTAGCGGGAAACGGTGGTTTTTATTCAATGAAACGTATCAGTTGATATTAGTCCTTTCTATATATTGCTTTGTGCAGTCATTGTTCGTATTAGGTAGTTCTGTTTGGCCGAAGAACTCTTTTCTTAAAACTTTTGTTTCGGTTACAATCATTGTTCTGATTTATGTATTGATGGGAATGTTGACGGGTAATATGCTATTTCATGGAAACAACAATAAAGATTACGGCTATATTTTTTCTTCTTTCACGGAGCAACAAGTTTTCACCTTAGGAACCATAGCCTTTATGTTTTTTGCATTGGTTAATTGGGTACTTGCCTTTTTTCGTTTTAAGGAGTCCGAGATTATTCAACGTATGTAATACTCTAGCCTATGAATTTTAAAGAAAGTAAAGCTATTTATCTGCAGATCGCTGATAGGATCTGTGATGAGATACTTCTGGGGCAATTTGGGGAAGAGGAACGCATCCCTTCTGTCAGAGAATATGCCGCTATTGTGGAAGTAAATGCCAATACAGTGATGCGCTCATTTGATTATCTTCAGTCACAGAATATTATTTATAATAAACGCGGCATTGGTTATTTTGTCTCTACCGGTGCAAGGGAACTGATTCATTCTTTGCGGAAGAATACTTTTTTGAAAGAAGAACTGGATTACTTCTTCAAGCAGATTAAGACACTGGATATTCCTATCAAAGAGATAACCGATATGTACCGGGAATTTTGTAAAAAAGAAAAGTAAAACAAATATTATGAAACGTACAACTTATATATTAATTGGGCTTTTTGTAGCCGGACTTTGTGTGCTGGTAGGCGGAATGTTTGTGATGTATTGTCTGGGGAGGCCGCACTTTTCCAATCAAATAAATCTGCAAGGAGAGCAGCTAACCAAAGAAATCCCGGCTTGCCGGGTAATATGGCTTGCTCAAACGGAGATGCATACAGAAGAATGTAGTGTCTGGCTGGCAAATTCTTTTTTGCGAGTGCTGCCTTCAAAAGGAGAGAAAAATGAATTTTCCTGTTCGCAGAAAGTAAATGACTATCTGAAAATGACTGTCATGGGGGATACGTTGAAAATTCTTTTGGACTATCCGCTGGATAAACTCCTGCAAGAGTTAAAGGAAGCCAGATATGTAGCGATGATAACGGGAGACATGCAACTGAATCTGACGCAAGAAGTGGAATGTGTTGTAAATGATATTTATATGCAAAAGATTGTTCTTAAAAATTTGACAAAGGATTCTCTTTCCATTAATACTTCTAATTCTATGCAAGTGGATTCGTGCGATTTTAGAGCTTTGCATGTTGCCAGGAGTGGCAGGAATGTGGAATTTCAGAGTGGTAAGATCAATAATCTGCATTTGAATCTGAATATGATGGATAATTGGTCTGTAAATGTGCAAGAATGTCGGATTGATACGGAATACTTGACAGGTCACAATGGGAATGTGAAACTTCAAAAAGGAGAGTGCAAACGTATGTTTTGGATTCCTGAAAAGGATGATGCCAAATTACAGGTAACTTTGACCGAAAAAGCCTGTGTGACGATGATAGAATAAACTGGCATATAGATTAAAAAAGGAGTAAAGATGTATTTATCATATTTTACTCCTTTTTTATATGGTTATTACAATGCTTTTGTCAGAGTGAAGCAATCGATATCCGGTGCCCAGTTGTAACTATTACCCATGCGAATGGTGTTATATCCTGCTTTTAGTTCAACGGGAACTGTGATTTTGTTATGGTTATTATCCTCTCTCAGAGAATCTATTTTGGTAATAATGCCGTTGACATCCAGTTCTATCTGGCGTCCTTTACCGTATGAGTAATGGATAGTCATGTTGTAGCGTCCGCCATCTTCGCTATACACTTCCTTCCATTCGGCATAATTCTCCGGTTGTCCACCCAGGAAACCTACTTTCATTTTGCCGGAAGCTTCTTTGTCATTGGCATAAAGAATACCTTTAGGATTTTTACCTAGGTCGTTGAAAAGAGGCAAGTAAGCCCATTCCGCTTCGTATAGAGTCGGTTCCAGACGGGTTTCGCCTTCCATACGGAGGAACATGGCACTGTGTGCCGGAAGCGTTTGTTCGAATGTGCCGGAGAAGCTGCCTAAATCGTTATGTTTTACGAGATCACGTACTTTTACGTTTCCTCCAAATTCCAATGAAGAGAACGGGACGGAGAAACTGCATACGGTATCGGAAGGATTGTAGAGAGCCACAGCACGTACGTTTCCACGTTTCTGCTCAATATCTTTCACAAGTACATAACCTTCATTTTCATGTTGCGCTACGTATGCCTGCAAACCTAGCGGGTCTTGGTTGAGGGCAATCAATTCTTTGTTTTTCAGCAGTTCGAGAGAAGACTCCGGTATGTTTTCCAGGTTACATCCGATAAGCAAAGGAGAGCTCATGATACACCATAAACCGAAATGAGCTTCTTCTTCTGTCGGGGTAAGACCTTGTCCGCCCACTTTGCTGTCGTTACGGAATCCGATAACCATCATATCCATGTCATTGTAATGTCCGTTGCCGGCATAGGCAGACAGGTAAAGATTCTTGCCGACTACATATCTTAATGAGCCCCAATGTGCGTTAATATCACCGCTGATACGCCAGGAGGTTGCTGCGTTTTTAGCCCAAGTGCCCGGGAAGGCCCATCGGCAGATATTGATGGAAACATCTTTGTTCACTTTGTCTATACTGTTCCGGATTGAAGTGTAGCGTTCCTTTTCATTAAGTCCCAGCGCATCTCCTCCGCAATAGTCAATTTTGATAAAGTCGAAACCCCAGTCGCCAAAGTATAATTGGGCGTCTTGTGGTTCATGCCCGTAGATACCAGCTCCTATACCTGCAGTGTCATTGTCCCACATGGAACCGCACGTACTATTACCCGCATCGGTATAAAGGCCGGCTTTCATTCCCAGGCTGTGAATATGATCCGCCACCGGTTTCATGCCGTTCGGAAACCGTTTTTCATTTGCAAGCATTATTCCGTTGTCGTCACGTTTTCCGAAATAGCCATCATCAACATTGACATAATGATATCCGACATCTTTCAAGCCTTTTTCCACCATTAGGTCAGCCTGGTGTTTGATAATGTCTTCACTGATGTCTACACGAAACGCATTCCATGAACTCCATCCCATGATAGGAGGATTGACTGCCTTTTCATTTTCCGAAAGAGTGGTTTGAGTCTTTGTACAACTGATGCACATAAAAGAAGCTACTGCTACTGTAAAGAGATAAATCCTGTTTCTCATGATATAATAGGTTGGTATTTTCTTGCATAGCCGTCCCGATTTCGTCCCGGCGACTAAATAAAATTAAAGGGTAACTTACTGTAATCCAGAAAGCTACCCTTTATTTTGTCGGAATGAGGCGAATTATCGCGCAAATGCTCGATCGCAAGGGCAGCTGATTATTAAATAGTTTCAAAATGTGAAAGCTCATAAATATAACTTCCTCGTCCCGATTTCGTCCCGGGTAACAGGACGTTATTTTTATTATTGAATGTCATTTTGTTCATCATAATTATTGTATTACTATTAGTACTTTGGAACTATATATGTTATCTCACCAAATCTGATCCGCTTGCATCTGCACATCCTACATTGTCTTCCTGATGGACATTGCCTTTTTTAAGAAGCTCTGCTTGAGATTTGATGGTTTCAATAAGTGTTTTTTGTTGTGCCAACATTTCATCAAGCTGATCAAGCATCCTGTCCCGTTGTCTATCAAACCTTTCTCTCTCTTTATTTATCATCTCTAATAATTCCAAAGGAATCATTTTACTAACTTTATTTTCTTTGGGATTTGATTCAGGTTGCTTCATGTTTTGTTTGTTTATGCTATTATCTGCTATTATTCTTTCGAAGAATACATCAGGAATTGGGCGTTCACCACGTTCTATTTGTGATATGAACCCCTGTGTACATTCAAAATAAGCGGCAGCTTCTTTTTGAGTTAATTTATTGTCCTTTCTAAATGCCTTTAAATCAGCCATTAAATAAATAATATTGCAAATATTAGCAAATAATAGCGTAATAGCTTGGTTAAATGCTATTATTTGCTCATATTTGCATCGTGTTACAATAACGACACCACGAAGTTAATAAAACATCTTGTAATAACATTAGTATAAATTAATTTTTTATCAATTATGGTATTTAGTAAGTATATACAAAGTCTTCCGAATCAGCAAACTGATACAATAAAACAGATTGCTGACTTGACAAGCTCAACTACTACATCTGTGTATCGCTGGATAGCAGGTAGAGCTCGTCCACCTCTAGTAAAGCAAAAATTGATTGCCGAGTTTCTTGGAATAGAACTGAAGGAACTTTTTCCACCTGAAGAGAAAGGAGGTGAAGCATGATCTTATGTAATATTGAGTTTTATTCTACTCCTGACGGTGAGGTAATGGTAAAGGAATGTAATCAGGCTGTTCGTAAATTGGAAGAATCGGATCGTGATTTGATTTTGTCTTTCTTTATCGCTATCAGGGATAGGTATCCAGTTGCTTTTAAAAGGTTGAGTGAACTTTATTCTAAAAGTGAAAAAAATCGTCTGCATTTTGAATATAAAATAGTTCATCGGTTTGCTCGGTGTAATTTTGGTGAGTATGATCAACAGAATTATGATATTGATCGGAATGGATCTTTTCAGTTTGAAGAAGTGCGTTGCCCTCTTCGAGGTGAATGTCAAGATGAGGGAGTTGTTTGTAAACCTTTGTTAGATTCAAAGTTATCCGCCCGAGAGCTTGAAATCTTAGCCTTAATTGCTGAAGGGTTACAAGCTACTGATATAGCGAATGAATTATCTATCTCAACAGCTACAGTAAATCGGCATCGGGAAAATATAAAGGCTAAGTTGTGTTTAAAAACACTCGGGCAGATGGTGAATTATTATTTGACGAACATAAAAAAATGAACAATTATGAAAACAAAGCGATTGCTAAGTCCTAAACTTCTTAACGGTATCGTGGAGACTGTGCATGAAAATAATCTCCCAATAGAGATTTGCGTAGGTGAAAATAAGGGTGGGCTAGTTGATGTCCTATTTGTGTATCCGGATACATTCCAGGACACATTTGAACCCTTAATGGATGGTGTATTTAATGAAGTGTTTGGCCTATTGGAAGGAGGTTTTGAATAATGAATACGCCATGTTTTACGAACAACTTGCTTGCAATACAAGAGAAATTATATCAATTTGCTTATCGATTGACCACTAATGCTGATGCAGCTCGTGATTTGCTTCAGGAAACCTCTCTTGCGATATTGGATAACGAGGAGTTATTTACTCCTAATACCAATTTCTCTGCTTGGTGCCATACAATTATGCGTAACTTATTTGCAAATCAATATAGAAGGACGATGCGTGAAAGAGCCTATTATGATACTGTGTCTAATCCTATGTTGCAATCTTATGATTCAGCAGTAGATAGTTCTTCTGATACGACGGAAATACTGCAAGTTTTGGAATTGCTACCCAGTATCCAAAAAGAATCCTTCATCTTGCATCTTTCCGGTTTTAAATATCGTGAAATTGCAGAAAAATTGAATTTGCCCATAGGAACTGTAAAAAGTCGTATTTTTCAATCTAAACAGCAACTCAAGCTACAATTACAGGATTTTGTATAAATCAATAAGATATGAGCATAAAGATTGATAAAAGCGCATACAAGAAGCTAATCAAAGAGGATTTAGATTTTCTCAATAAACATTGCCCGGATGGCTTAGAATTAGACCATATTAAGTTAATTGTTTGTAGTTCTATTGATTGGCATTATCCTGATAAGAACACTTGTACAGCGTTGAAAAGGATAGAGAATAGGCTTAAAGTTGAACTTCAGAAGCAAAAGGACGCAGGTAAGCAATTTCTATCCGATCAGGAAATAGACGGCTTGATTGATAGCATACTGAAAGAAGAATAACCTTCAATACAAGATAGTAATGAATAAAACACATGGTTCATTATTTAGCGGAATTGGAGCTCCGGAACTTGCATCCGAATGGATGGGGTGGGAAAATCTCTTCCATTGCGAGATAAACAATTTTTGCCGGAGCTTTTTAGAAAAACGATTTAAAAGTACAAGTTATGCAGACATTACCACAACAGACTTTAATATTTGGCGCGGACGAGTGGACATCGTTACAGGTGGGTTTCCCTGCCAAGATGCTAGTAAAGCAAAGCAAACAGGGGGAAGGGGACAACTTGGGCTTGAAGGAGAAAGAACCGGATTATGGTGGCACATGTGCCGGGCGGTTGATGAAATCCGCCCGCGCTGGGTTGTTGCAGAAAACGTTGCCAATATCACAAGAGTTAACAACGGAAGAGATTTTGCAAAAATCCTCCATTCGCTTTCCGGATTGGGGTACAATGCTGAATGGAAGATTATGTACGCTTCGGATGCAGGTGCACCCCACAGAAGAGCCAGGTGTTACCTGGTTGCTTACTCCAACAGCGTCCGATTACAAGAGGGTGAATATTTCTTCTCCAATGTATGCCCGTCGATTAAACAGAAGCTCCGGAGCAATTGCGGAGCAACTTTATCGGTTGGGAAATCGTGGGCTACTGAACCACCAGTTCGTAGCGTGGATTATGGGTTTTCCTCTAAATCACTTGAAGTGTATGGCAAATCTCGACTGATAAAAGAGGTGTTTCGCGCTTATGGTAATTCTATGTGCCCGCAGATAGTACATGGAATATTTAAGAGAATTGAAGAGTTAGACAATTAGAGTAAAATAATAACAGAAAGGAATCAATGAAAATAATAGTAAGTTTCTCCGGTGGCAAAGATTCGCAAGCCTGTCTAATCCAAGCCGTTAATAAATACGGAGCCAATAAAATAGAAGCCGTTTTTTGTGATACTGGTTGGGAGCATCCCGAAACCTATCAACATATCAGCGACGTATGCCAGCAACTTGATGTAAGATTAGTAGTTTTGAGAAGTAAAAAATATACCGATTTTGTGGATATGTCTATCAAACGTTCCCGGTTCCCGTCTTCCCAAAGAAGGTTCTGCACCTCTGAATTGAAAATTAAACCGATGATTGATTATATTCTCTCACTTACTGAACCTTGCTTGATAATTCAAGGTATTCGAGCAAAAGAAAGCGAAGAACGTGCCAAACTTCCTTATGAGTGCAATTACTTCGGAGAATATTTCGAGCGCATAAGAAAAAATCGCAAAGGTAAGATTGTTGAAGTCTGGAAGCAAGATTATCGTAGAAAAGAGGTGATTAAGTGGTGTGAACATTATGATGCCAGTGTTTCCCGTCCGATTTTCCAGTGGTCGGCACAGGAAGTAATAAATCATATTTTATCTGTTGGACAAAAGCCAAATCCTTTGTATTCTCGTGGATTTTCCCGCGTTGGTTGCTATCCCTGTATTATGTGTCGGAAACAGGAAGTTAAGCTCATTTCGCAAGAAGAATTCGGGCGTATCCGCTTGATAGATGCAGAACAAAGAATGAAAGAAGAAACCCCGAAAGGTTCGTCCTTCTTCTCGCCTGGTTACATTCCCAGCCGATTCTGTAAGAATAGAGTTTATCCAACAGTACAGGAAGTTTTCGAGTATGTAAACCGTAACGATGTAGGTATGGATGATATGTTTGAACCAGAAGGCGGATATAGCTGCATGAGCCTTTATCACGGGCTTTGTGAATAAAAAGTTAATTCAAAACAGTATAAATAGAAATGAAAACTTATGTAATTACACTCTCACAGTTTTTCCCGGTAGGACACAATCAATCGGGGAACGAGACGAATTTCAAATATGAGTTCCTATTAGGGCAATGCTGCCCTGATTGTGAAGTGAAACAGGATTTATCGGGGAAAGAAATCTCTCGATGCAACAGTTGTATAAGAGCCTGTTTACGTCCGAAACTTCACACCATACGAACCAATTACTCAATATGGGAGAAACGTATCGGAGAGGTTCAAGCTGGGCAAGCTGTTCTTTCCGTCCGACAGTGGACTGGAAAGCCTTACCGCAGCCCACAGATTGAAGTTGCAAAATTGACATCTGCGACCGGCATAGGCATACAAAAATTAGTGTTTTGCGGGGCGTTGTCACGTTTTAAAATTGAGAATAGAACTATACCATTCACAGAGCAAGTTGCCAATAATGACGGATTATCGCTTGAAAATTGGATTGAATGGTTCAATGGTTACGATCTGAACCAACCTATGGCAATTATTCATTTTACAAAATTCAGATATTGATATGGGTACACATAACTAACTAAAAACCGATATGAGATATGAAGAAATATCGCGTAATGATCGAACTGGATACTTTTGAAATTACAGTATCTGCTATAAACAAGGCTGAAGCCAAGAAAAAGGCTATTGATAAACTTCGGAAGAAGGATATATCAACTATGATCCGAAGAGGATGGCCCAATAATAAAAAAGAAATTGGTATTGATGAAGAATAGCTCAAAAAAAATAGAAGGTAATTATGACAGTGACAGAATTGATAAAAAAATTGGAAAATTGTAATCCGGAAGCAGAAGTCTATATCTACACAGGTGATATCAATCTGATGGTTATTGATGAAGTGGAGCAAGAAGCTCCGGCAATGGTAGTAATTTCATAACAAGAAATATGGAACAATACACTTACACTTTCGACGACGAATTAGAATCAGATCAATTCAAAAATCTGCTTGATGTACAGGGAGTAAGTTATCAATTGAATAATTACACTTTGTTTGGAGGTTCATTTACCGATATAACGATAGATGCACAAATTAAACCTGCCGTAGATACACTCTACTTAGAGGTAAATAAGTATAAAATTAGGATTAACCCTTTAAAATGATACAGCCAAAGCATTACAATTATCACAACCGGTCCGGCCTCGCACAGCGAGAAAGGACTACATTAATCACTTCCGCCAGGAGAAGCCATTAGAAGGAGTATTCTTCACCGACTTCATCCGGGATGTGTTAGAAAAGCGCAGCAGGCGCAAGTCTGAACACTATGCAGCCGTTTATGATGCGATAATAAAGCACATTGATAACTTTTCATTGGAGTTTGATTGTGACATATTCACTAACTCGGTAACAGCAGAATTTCTTGATGATTTCATAGTCTATCTTGAAGATTGCGGGTTACGACATAATACCATTGTAGGATATATTCTAAAAATACAGACTCTTATTCGTAGAGCTTCGCAATACAATTATGCAGTAGATGTTACCTATGATGAAATTGATTTGAAATGTGAGCCTACAAATGCGGTCTTTCTTTCAATGAATGAGATTACAAGGATATACTATTACAAGTTTGTAGGGCAGGATAAGCGGAAAGCAAAGGAGAGAATGAGAGATATGTTTGTATTGGGATGCCTTACTGCTTTGCGTTATTCCGACTATTCAAGGTTGACAAGTCAAAACTTTATAAATAACTATATTATGATCCGAACAAAGAAAACCAATGTGGATGTCAAGGTTCCGGCACATGATTATGTAAAAGAGATATTCGCAAAGTATGGTGGTCAGGTTCCTTGTGGTTTGTGTATTCAGTACTTCAATAAATATTTGAAGGTTATAATGAAAGAAATTGGCCTAAATGACCTAGTTACTTACTCATTTACCAAAGGCGGGAAGTTGGTTACAGTTACTCGTGAAAAATGGGAGTTGATAAGTAGTCACACAGCAAGAAGGAGTGCAGCAACCAACATGTATTTAACGGGACGTATGAAAACGTTTGAGATAATGAAATTAACAGGACATCGCAGTGAGCAAAACTTCTTCCGGTACATCCGGTTAAGTGGTGATGATACTGCACGGTCAATCAGTGGTGATAGTTTTTTTAGAAAATAAAATTATTCATGAAAAGTTTAAATATGAGCAGAAGGAAACAAATAGATGACCGTAAGCGGCTTCTTGTACGGTATCGTATAGATGAGAAAGGATTTGTATCTTTTATTGATCCATGCTGTGATGACATTCCAGCAGCTCTTTTAGGAAAGATTTTGGAAGCTATTTCTAATGTCGAAAAAGAATGGAATAGTAGATTTACTAATGACATTAATTCTTTTCCACCCGATATAATATATGATGAACCAATACTTAAATAAATATAGTATGCATACAAAGGATATTTTCGAACAGACCATGCTCTCATGTGGGTATGTAATTGATAAGATTATACAATACGAAGACTCCCAGGAAGTCCGTAAAGTTGAAGGACGAGTTAAGATCCCTAAGAAGGTGACCATATTCGGGAACCGACAAACGATAATTGAAGAGAAGAAGTTCCGATGGGATGCTGTTGGTCGATGCTTTTCTTTGCGATCTAACACCCGGCAAAGAAGATATGATCTTCCTTTACAGACAATTGTGGAATTTAATAAGCTGAAGGAAACAGAAAAAGAAATGCTGTAGTAATGAGAGAGAGTTTAGAAAAATATAAAATTGTAAATTGGATTTGGGTATATCAATATTTGTCTCTTTTAGGTCCGGAAGAATTCTTCAAATTTGAAGCTCTAGTGAATACATCACTTGATAAGTTGGGGATCAACAGGTATTATGATGTATTGGAGGTACCGTCGGATAATCAGGAGTTATTTATAAAATTCTGCTGTCTTTATATATACAGGCATCCGGAATATGAGTTTAATGAAGATTTTACCCAAGTATGGAGGAAAGAATCGTATGAACAACGGGAAATGGAAGCAAGAAGAAGAAATTTATGTGCGAGAAAACGTGGGTAAAAAGACAATGGAAGAGATGGCCGAATATGTTGGCCGATCCCCATTGGCCGTTAAACTGTTTTTGCATCGCAAAAAGATAGTTGCCGGCCAGACGGTGAAGCGGAACTTAGTACAAGAGATGTTGCGTCTCAAGTTCCGACATCCGGAGAATTTTTCCCCAACGAGGGAATTTTATCGCGAAGTAAACATTAATCAGATGCGGTTTTGGGATATTTATTATGGCCGCAAGCAGGTTACACAACAAGAATACGTTGCGCTATCCGAATATTTTGGACTTACACTCCAAGAGGCATTTGAGGCTAGGCAATTAAGTATGTTTAATGAAGAATAATTATGGTAAGTAAAGAAGAAATTGACCGGATAAAATCAGCACTGAACATCGTTGATGTCATTTCGGAGTTTGTTTCCTTAAGAAGAAGTGGCTCAAATTTCGTTGGTGTTTGCCCATTTCACAATGACAGTCATCCTTCAATGTTCGTTAGCCCAAATAGGCAAACTTATAAATGCTTCGTCTGTGATCATAAGGGTGATGTTATTAATTTTATCCAGGAACATGAGAATATGTCGTTTGCTGAAGCCGTTGAATGGTGTGCGAAGAAAGCAGGAATTGAACTGGAACATCGGGAGCTTACCGACGAGGAGGTGCGTAAAGCGAAAGATTTTGAAGCGATGCGGATCGCACTGAAAGGAGCGGTCATTTTTTTTCAAAAACATCTGCCGGAGGCGCAAAACTATCTCGATAAACGTGGATTCCGGTTGACGGATAAGGTTATAAAAGATTTTGCGATCGGCTATGCTCCTGAAGGTAATTTAGCTGCTCAAGAAATGTTGAAAGCGGGCTATTCCGAGGAAGTGCTAACAAAGGTTGATGTTCTGAAGAAAGCTGCAGAGGGGAGAGTTTATGATAACTTTCGTGATCGAATAATGTTCCCTTTCTTTGATCTGAACGGAAATGTAACAGGTTTTTCTGGTCGATTTGTGGTTCCTAAAGAAAAGGCAGGTAAGTATCATAATACAGGTGATACTCCAGTTTTTAAAAAGGGCACGCAACTATTTGGACTATTACAGGCACGTGGGGCCATTGGGAGAATGAATAATGTCTACTTGGTAGAAGGGCAATTTGATGTTCTATCAATGCATGCTTCAGGTGTCGAAAATACGATTGCCGGCTCTGGGACTGCACTTACTCCGGAACAAGTAAAGTTGATATCCAGGTTTACTCAAAATATAACTTTAGTCTATGATCCTGATGATGCTGGATTAAAAGCTTCTCTTAGGAATTGTGAGCTGCTCCTGAAGGCTGGACTAACTGTACAGTGTGTTCTCCTACCTTATGGAAAGGATCCTGATAATATAGCTTCTGAAGAAAAAGAAAATACGGCGAAATGGCTGATGAATCGGAGAACTGATTTTGCTAGTTACTTTGCGGATATTTTTGCAAAAGACTTTGAAAATCCGGAATCTAAGGAGCAGGCACTGAATACGATCTGCAATTTAATTGCCTATATTTCTTCAGAAACCTTGCGGTTGAACTACGTGAGGAAGATATCCGCTAAGTTTGAGATTACAACAGAAATTATAGAGCGAAAGATACGTGACGTTGTCCGGAATGTGAAAGATATTCCAAAGATTGAGGAGATGAAATCGGGTGTCTATGGCCTTGAACAAATCAAGGAGATACGTCGTGAAGGTGAACCATGTGTACTTACATCGGATTTTGATTTGTTTCTGAAATTGTATGGAGATACCCCTGTTATTCTCTTGCATGGAGTTCCATCTGCGACAGATATCCAAGCTATACGTCGGGAGTGTGCCTATTTTACAACGGATAGCCAAGGGATTTTCATAAATAGAGATGGGGATGAATCGGACTATCTTTCCGCATTGACAATGCTTTATCGTGCCGGTTTGACAAATATAACATTGACTGTAGCTGCAAAAGACCAAGAGCAGAAAGTAGTAGAGGATGAAGAAGGGTACGATCAGGAAGAGCAGCGAATAGACAAAACTTATACATTTATAAAATACTATGTACATCTGCATGGTTTGTTCCTAGCTTCTTATTTTGGAGAAAGAACACCTTTTATTGAACGTTGCGCTGACCTGATCAGTTATGCTGAAGATTCTGTCCGAGTGGTTAATGCTAAATATTTCTATGATAATCTGTCGCTTAGTAAGACTGACTTTAATGAAATATTAAAGCCCTATTTGGCAAAACGAAAGTCCCGCATGGCCATCAATGCCCAACGTACAGATGACGATGATGAAGATTACGATCCGAATGAACTGCCTGGGTATGTAGACGAAAATTCCGAATACAATGAAATGTATCGTCAATGTGGGTTCTATCCAAAGTTGAACAAAGATGGAGAGCCTGTATGTTATATGTTCCGGCAAGAGAAAGGTGGGCATCAACAAATAGCTGATTTCTTCATGACTCCTTTACTCCATATTTATTCGGATGATAAGGAGGCCAATAAACGAGTCCTTAAAATAAATCGGAGATACTATAAAACTCCACTTTATATTGAGGTTCCGTCTAGGGCACTGCTAAAGAAAGCGACCATTGAAGAAGAACTGATTCAACTGGAGGCTGTAAACTTCACATCCGGAGAAGAAAAACACTGGACTAAGATACGAGAATATATGTCCCGGCACTTTATCACCTGTTCAGAAATCCTAACCTATGGAAATCAACAAGTCGATGGGGCTTCACGCCGGGAAGACAATATGTTTTTCGCTTTTTCAAATGGGATATTCCATGTCGTAGATGAACAGCCACGCTTTGAACCTGTCAATGAGCTTGGTGTAGTGACACATAATAAGAAGAACTATTACCTTCCTGCATTTTCTACCATATACGCTGGATCCGGACGTCAGTCTGATAAATATGAGCTTATTTCCCAATTAGTTTATAAAGATATTCCGGCCGAGAAACAATGTAGTTTTGAAAAATGGGCCTCTTTAATGGATCAGGTGTATAAAATCAATGATAATGGTAAATGGGGCATTCTCTTTGCTATAATGTGCGCATTTCGTAGCAATATACACTGTATCGACCGTTTGTTTACAGCTCCTTTCTTTATGGGGCCTATGTCTTCAGGAAAAACGCAAATAGCAATTTCCATTCGCTCTTTATTCATATCTCCGAAAGTGCCCATTTTTAATCTAAATATTGGTACAGATGCTGCGATGTCTACTTTGATGAGTACTTTCAGAGATGTTCCGGTGGTTTTGGATGAGTATAATAACAAAGATATATCCGATGCTAAGTTTCAGGCATTGAAGGGGATTGTTTATGATGGTGATGGTCGGCAAAAAAGGAAAGGCACGTCAGGGAAAGAAATTGAAAATGATAAAGTATATGCTCCTGTGATTCTGTGCGGGCAGGAAACGCCGCAAAGAGATGATAATGCACTAATGTCTCGTATTATAGTATGTGAGGTCCCTAAGCCAAAGAATCGTACTCAGGAGGAGGTTGATCTGTTTAATCAACTCAAGGATATTGAGGACCCTAACAAGATAGGACTTTCGAATGTGCTTCTAGAGATATTAAAGCTTAGGCCATTAGTTATGGACCATTTCAGGACGCTCAAGCAGCAAGCCTATGATGAATTGAAAGCCGAACTGAACAATTCTGGTGAGATAGATCGTCTGATGAAAACAGCATCGCTCTTTTTAGCAACATGTAAACTAGTCGAAAGTCATACTAAGATGAATCTGCCTTTTTCCTACAAAGAGTTTTTTAAGATAGCTTGTGCCAAGATAAAGTTCCAGGTTGAACTGATTAGTAAGACTGATAAGCTTGCTACTTTCTTTAAAGCAATGGATGTAATGATTGATACCAAGGCAATTATTGAGAATCGAGATTTCACCATTGATACACCTGATAAAATAACTATTAAGACTCCTGGAGGAGAGAAGAAGGAAATTGCATTTCCTGCAGGAACCAAAATCTTATTCTTGCGCTTGAGTGCTATTTATACACAGTTCGCTCGGAGCTCTTATAACAACGAGGATTCAACTCAATCTACCATTGAGCAGAATCTTAGATCTCATCCGAGTTATATAGGGTGTGTGCATGCACGGCGCTTCAATTGGCATGAAGTTGTAGAGGTTCCTAGAGGAGGATATGAGGACGGTAATACTAATGATACTGTAACAGTTGATAATACTATGGTCCGGAAAGTGGAAAAGAGATTTACTAATTCAAGCTGCATTGCTTTAAACTATGAAATATTCCAAGATTTGTATGATATTGATTTGCGACGTTCTGGTAGTGAACTCCTTGCTGAATCTGCTGACGATAATAAGCAGCCATTACCATTTTAGTTCGATGTATTTTCTGCCTTATACTCCTCTGCCAGCTCCGCCGGTCGAGGAGTATTCTTTTTATAATAAAGCGGACATTTCAAATTGTATTCAACCCTATCATTTATGAATATCATCTCCAATCCCCCGGACCCCCTAAATTTAAAGAAATACAAAGCAAAGAGAGTGTAATTTTGAAAAGATAATTTTCAAAACATGGCGTCCAACAGTCCAACAGTCCAACAGCCAAAAACTTTTTAAAATGTAAATGCCTGTAGTATAGTAGTATATATCTTATTAAAGTAGTATATATATATCCAACATTGCTGTTGTTTGGTTGGACGTTGTTGGACGTGTTGGATTTACAGTTTTCTACATTCCAACAGAATAAAAAATGACCTGTCCAACAAAATGCCACTTAAAAACCTTATGTTGGATGTGTAGGACGTTGTCCAACAGTCAATCAATGTTATTCTTCTAATACTAAATGGCTGATAATTAGATAACTATTTATTATGTAATAGGGCGTGTTGGACGGTTGGACAGTTGGAAGCAAAAATAAATAAAAGTATTTCAAAAATATCCTTTAACTGAAAAGACTATGATTACGACTAGTATTAATATTGAGCCATATTTGGCTGAATACTTACGTGGAAAGTATAATAATGGTTCTGAAGAAGCATTCAGAATTCCAGACAATACAGACCTTTACCATACAATATGGACATTGATGGCTAAACGACAAAAAAATCAATCTCCTGTTGATAATGGTAATTTGGCGTTTATCCTTCCTGAAAGAAGAATCGGAAAGGATCCTAAAGTTTACAATTTCCTTTCTCCTAACTCTGTACGATTGATAGAGAAAGAAGTACGGCGGATGTTTAACCGTGAACTTCATGCTGCGATGGATGAAAATGATATGAATGGACATCTTTTAAAGAACCTAGATGTTGTGCATCATTTCATGTGCTCGTATTGCATTGATTCTATTTCTGAAGATGCTCTTTTAAAAAACTTCTATAGGTGGAGAGAAAATATACGCAAGAGGAAAACACGTCGAGAATATAAAAAGAGGTTAAAAAATGGGTAAAAAATGACCGACCGAACTATCATTTTTGTCCCCAAATGGCGAAAAAACGTCCGCTGTATGGCGAACTTGTTGAATACTAAACAATTATAAGATTATGAGAGAGTTAACTATTACTTTGAGGGTGAAACCTACAGGAAAAATGAAAAAAGAAGAATATCGTTTTCTTGCTGATCCTTTTTCTTTTACTCCTTCTATTACAGATTCGGTATCAGGCAAATTGTTCGATTGTAGTAAAGACATTACGATTGAAACTCCGGATGTAGATACTCTTCGGGAATTTTCCACTGCTAGGTCCGTTATTGTTTATTTGTGTGATTCTTCAGAAAAGTATATTGCAATAGGTACGGATGACATTCCAGCTTTGGTTTCAATTTCCGCAAACTTGAACACTGCAACCTTGAAAATTTCCAGTAAAATGCTCCAGTCGCCATTTTTGCATGTATAAACAGTCCTTCATAGCCTTCTTTCGACGAACTATCTTCGCTGAAAAGATGCGCTACAATGAATAGGACATTTCTTCGTAACTTACTTATTACATCTAAACTCTTCATCACGGCAGAAGCTTATGCTGCTGCCATGATGGAATGTTTTCCACTTCTGGATCAAAAGAACCCAGTACCAGGGGCTTTTTTCTTTTTATCGGATCCGCCGACTTATAAAGACCAGGTAGATAAGGCGGTGGCTAAACTTAAAAGAGAAATAGCATGTACTGCAGAACTTAAGAGTGTAAGCCTGACTAATGATTTCTCATCCGAGGAACTGCCTGAAGGCTCAATTGCTTATCATCGTATTTGGGGTACAATTACATCTAATTCATCCTGGTATTTCTCTTCAAAGCAATTTGAGAGGGATTTGATTGCTGCAGAGAGTAACCCTTCAATATCTGTGCATTTCCTTCATATTAATTCCGGTGGTGGTGAAGCTTGGTATTTAGACCGGTTGTCGGAAACAATGCACTCACTAAAGAAACCTGTAGAAGTCTTAGTTGAGCAGTATTGTGCTTCTGCCGGTTACTATATTGCTTGTCATAGTGCGAATGGAATACATGCGCTGACGAAGAATGATCAAATCGGTTGTATTGGTACTATGATCAGCTTTTATGACTTTTCTGCTTACTATGAGAAGTTAGGAATAAAACTAATTCAAGAGAAATCGAGTCTATCTCCACTCAAGAATAAGAAATTTGAAGATTTACGTGCTGGGCATCCGGAACAATATATTAAAGAAGTTCTTGATCCACTTACCGTTCAATTTTTAAATGAAGTAAAATCATCTCGTCCTAAACTTGCCAATCTCCCTGAAGATGATCCGGTATTCCAAGGTGAAACATTTGATGCTCAACATTCGATTGATAAAGGGTTAATTGATTCTGTGATGACTCTTCCTGAAGCTATTGCCCACGCAAATTCACGTGGACAGGAATACTTGGATAGCATTTCCCTCCGAAATAAAATAAATCAGTATGTCTAATTTAACAATTAATTAATTATGAATTTTAGAGAAAAACTTCGAAAGGTCTTACAGCTTTTGGATTTATCCCAGAAAGCGGCAGATAAACAACTTGCATCTGAGGACATTACAGCGATTGCTACCCGTTATCAGAAAGAGTTTCAAGCAACTCTTAGAGAGGACATGGATGCTGACTCTAGGCAGCCAATGTCTCAGGAAGAAATGAACCAGTTGCAAGCGTTACTGGCAGGTATTGTACCTTCTACGGAAAAGACTGAAGGGACTGCTAATTCAGAGGAAAGTCCGGTAACTCAATCGGAAGCTACTCCAGAAGGTATTCTTGAATTAGCTAAGAACGTTGCAAAGCAAAATGGTGAATTACAAAAGCTAGTGAAAACAATGACAGAGCAAACAGCAGAAGATACTGCAGCTGCTGTTGTTACAACTCCTACTACAATGAGAATCAATGGACCTGGCACTACTGCCAAATACCTGTTTGGTATTGAAACTCCTATGTTTGATATGTCGAAACGTTGGAATAAGATAGCCGAAAATCCGAATTACTCTTCTACTGATATCGAAGAAGGTGAGGAGAAGGCTTTCTTTCAAGAAGTATCGGTTTTCTCTAAATCCCTTGCCAAACGTTATGAATATCTGAATAAGAATCATTTGCTTGATCCCGTGAAATTGGCTGCTGGCGAGTTTTCTACAGATTTTGCAGGTGTTGGTGATGCGAAAGTCGGTGATCAATATGTAATTCGTCGTCAAGATGCATTAATTGCACATGTACTGAAAGCACGTGATTTAACTCAGTTCTTTCCGATTCGTTATGGTATTCAAGATCATGACTTAGTTTTCAATACTTTCTTTGATGAAGTATCTCAAGGATGGCAAGAAGGTGAAGTTTGGAAAGGCGGCATGAAGCTTGAAAACGAAATGGGGCATGTTGATGATGCAATGATCAAAATGAAGTTTGGACCAATGAAGAAGTTGGAACGAATGTATATTGGTTACCTCAATAAAGAAGGCTCTGATCCGATCAAGTGGTCTTTGATTGAATATTGTATTGTCAATACTCTGGAAACAGCCCAAGTTGAACAAAACAAGCGTCGAATTCGTGGAATCTACGCCACTCCGGAAAAAGGTGTTCCATCTCATTTCCTGAATGCTTCCACGGGACTCATTTATACGCTGATTCGTTATTATCACGAGAATAAGATTCTCTTGCATGATGATGTAACTTATCGCTCTTACACTAAAGAGAATATGGTGGATGCAGTTAAGGAGTTTGTTGCTGATATTATTGAAAAATGTACAGAGGACATGGATCTGGATCAGCATGTTATTTACCTTAATAATTTGCATCAGACTTGGTGGAAAGAAGGTTGTCGGGCACGGTATGGCAAAGATCTTGATTTTACCGGTCCTGATAGCTATTTGAATGTTGTTCCTGATACGACACTTCATATCAAATGGCTTCCTTATCTGGGGCAAAGTTGCTTGATGTTCCTCGATATACCGGGGAATATCCAGTTCTTAGAATATATTCCGGGAGAAATGATGGCCTTTAAAGCTAAGGATGATATGGAGATGGTAAAGTGCTGGTCAACTTGGAAAGAAGGTACTGCAGCTGCTTTCTTAGGTCGTCGTTTCAAAACGCACGAAGAACTCGTTGAAAATAACTATGAATGGCAGCAGATATTCATGAATAAACCTTCTGTCGATGTGGCAGTTGATGCGACTGTTATTGATGCGAAAAAAGGTTTCTGGCAGGTTACTTCAGAGAACACAAAAGCAACTGCAATCACTGATATTAAAAATGCGAAAGCAGGTATTGGGTATCTTATTGAATGTGGATCTAAAACTAACGCTTCTACTATCTCGAAGTCCGGAAAGTTTGCCGATATCACAGCAAACTATACTCCGACAAAAGAGGGGGATTACATCCTTGTTCTTTTGAATAAAGACGGTAATTTCCGCGAACTTGAACGGTGTGTAGGAGGAATTCGTACTGTCAATGCAGTTTTGCAACCAAATCTTCCTGGCGTAAGATAGTTGTTTTCAGTTTTTTATAGGTGTTTGTTTTCAGGGGTGGGAGTTCTGCCCACCCTTTTTTCTTAATTACAAAATTAATTTTTATGAAAGCTAAAAAAGTTAGTAACCCTTATAAAAAAGGGAATCAATATGCACGTAAAATGCAGGTAAAGCTCTTTTTATCTCTTGCACTTCTTTTTGCCATTGTTTTTGTTGTTGGTATGTTCCTGGATCCTGATCATTCAATGTTTTGCATGACAGGATTCTCTGGAACATCTTTGGCTTCTATGATGGCCATTGGTAGCATAGATGACGTTTCTGATAAAGTAACTCATGGCTCGAATATAGCTTATAAGATTTATTTGATTGATGTTCATCAAATCAATTCGAATGTGAAATTTCCTAAGCCTAATGCTAATCGAGAGGTCGCGACAATATCAATGCTCTCGGGACAATATATGCAATATTTTGAGGCACATGATATTCCGACTTATGTGGGCAATGGGGAGAAAGGAGATATAACGACTTCTGGTACGAACCAATTTGTAGCAATCATGGGCGGTATGAGGGATCAGCTTCTGAACTTTACAGAAGAACATGCCGGCGGTAAGTTTGTGATTTTATTTAAGGAGATTGGCGAAGATCAATGGTATATCTTAGGAGAATATGATAGACCTATGGTATTGAAAACTTATGAAGCAAAAAATGACAAAGATGGCCGTTATATAACCTTCACTTTTGAACGTACTTCTGTGACACAGTATCATAAATATGTTGGTGATATTGTAAAAGCTCCAGCAGAGGTGCATGCAGCGGGGACTAAAGAGCTGGCTATTAAACCTACAAGCAACTCTTATGAGATACCAAATGGAACAGCTGCCACTTATGTCATTGAGACAGTATCAGGTTTGACAAATAATGATAAAGGTCGATATATTACCTTGACCGGTAGCGGAACAGATAAGGCAGCTACAATTGCGGACGGAACGACGTTTATCTTGGAAGATGGAGCAACATGGACTGCAAAGGCCGGTTCTTCTATTACATTCCGAGTCTTGGACCCTGCCACTCTTATTGAGGTTTCTGGAAGTAGAATTCAAACAGCGTAAGTTATGTACGGATTTAAAGAGAAAACGAAATATTTTAATGAGTTACGTAATACAGCGGTAGCTGAAGCAGATTTAAGTCTGCTTCAGGAAACTGCTCCGGCACATCCTAAACTCAAGATGTTTGCCCGTAACCCGCAACGCTATGCAGATGACATCCTTTATACATTGCTAGACTTAAAGTCAAAGGAAGCCATCCGGATAAATCGTCGTGAAATAGAAAAAGCTAAAGAAGAAACTGGAGCGGAAAATATACTTGATACCGGTGGAACATGTGCTGGAGCAGAGATTCAATCAGGCGGAAACACAGCAACTTGTTTGGGAAATCAGCCAGGAACAGAGGGAACTTCTGTACAGGAAGAAAAGAACTCTTTTGAAATCGATGCCGAGATTTACGAAAAACAGGCTGAAGCGGAACTTCGTGAGCAAGAAAAACAAGAGGCAGAGGAACGTGCATCTCAAGCGGAAGAACAAACAGAAGTTTTAGAGCAAGAGAACCAGGAACTGAAAGAAGAGCTTGAAACGGAACAGGAAGCAAGAGTTGAAGCCGAAGACCGTGCGGAACAGGCAGAGCAAGCCTTGGAAGAAGAGAAAAAAAAAGAACCTACCAAGGTAGCTCCAGAAAGCAAAAGCACGAAGAGTACCCGCAAATCGACTGGGAAAACCTCGAAGACGAAAACGTCCAAATAGCTACGATACTGTATAATGATCGTGTGGTGACTTGGAAAAAGATGAAGCAGCTCGATGAATTGCTGGATAAGAAACCGACAAGGCGTGCAGTCGTTGATATGGCTGAACTCCGGATCCGTAACTTACTAGCATTCTCCGAGCTGCAAACGTACAACGACACTGGAATGTTTCGGTATAAGCATCCGCTTATTGTTCATCGGTCGGAGAAAGCTGAATTAGAACGTTTACGGGCGTCCGACCCCTTGGAGTTCCTTCGCTGGTATAAGAACTGTTCCGATAACATTCGCAGATACGAATCCTTTCTAAAACGGCCTGAACGCAAAGATAAACGGTCGCAAGATAAAGAACACCTTCGTCGGTTTCGTGACCGAGAAGCCTTATTTAAATCAATTCTCGAAGAATCAAAGTAGATTATGGAAAAGCTAATAGAAGTATTTAATTTGGGTGGCCTACCGACTGCCCCGCTGGATTCGTTCTTAGAGCTTCAGGAGGATTTTAAGAAATCGGATCCTGATAAATTATCGAAACTACAGATGCTTATTATTACCCGTGGTTTCAAGTATGCATTTAAAGCCTGGAAGGATCCGGATGGAAAGCTGTGGATCATCGATGCCCATCAACGACGTAAAGCATTGCTTGCATTACGAAAGTCGGGGTTTATAATTCCTGAAATTCCTTATGAGCCTATTTTTGCTGCAGATAAGAAAGAAGCTGTTGAAGAGATAGCAGCATATAATTCGGAGTTTGCCACAAAGAATCCTGATACATTACTTTTTAAAAAGTACAATATAGATACCGATACGATGGAACGTTTTAACCTCGGTTATGAGGTGAAAGCTGTCGATTATTCTATTGCGACTCCTTTGTTTACCCATGAACATGAATCAGAAGGCATTCAGGAAGATAACATTGAGTTTTCTATTCCTTCAGATGAAGAAGATTCTCCTGGTTCTGTTTTTGCCCAGCCTGGTGATATATGGCTACTAGGCAATAATCGGCTGATGTGTGGGGATTGTCGTTCCAAAGCGGATGTATCTGCAGTAATGAATGGTCAATATGCTGACTTGCTTGTAACGGATCCTCCATATAATGTTGCATATCAAGGAGCGACAGAAGATGAACTTACTATTCAGAATGATTCGATGGAAAACGATCTGTTCGCCACTTTCCTTCGCCAAGTCTTTACTGTCATGTTTTCAGTCTTGAAACCGGGTGGTTCTTATTATGTATTTCATGCGGATAGTGAGGGGGAGAACTTTCGTGCATCTCTCCGGAAAGTTGGATTTAAAATAGCACAATGTTGCGTTTGGGTAAAAAACTCAATGGTCATGGGACGACAAGACTATCAATGGCAGCATGAGCCTTGTCTTTATGGCTGGAAGCCCGGAGCCGGTCACTTTTGGAACTCGGATCGCAAACAGACAACAGTTTGGAACTTCGATAAGCCACAGCGCAACGCCATCCATCCCACTATGAAACCAATTGCACTAATGGCATATCCTATATGTAATTCTAGTGCACCCGGACAAATTGTAGTAGACTTTTTCTCCGGATCCGGTTCTACACTTATGGCTTGCCAACAGACGGATCGAATTTGTCATGCGATAGAAATAGATCCACGCTATGTATCTGCAACTGTATCCCGATATCGGGCAATGTTCCCAGAGCAGGCAATCCGGTTGATCCGTGGTGAGGAATTGATGACTGCAGAAGAAACTCTAAAACTTATTGTATGAAAAACGAGCTGACACCTACCTCTGATGTAGATCAGATCACTCAAATCGGTGAAGAATATGTATCCCAGGTGCGCACATTTGGCGCACTTGGATACACACCGCAACGCATCTGTAACCTTCTTGGACTTCGTGGGAAGGAGAAGTTAGCGTTGATTGTCCGGATCACTCTTACTGGAGATGTATATTATGATGCATACAACAATGGACGTGCTCTAGGAGAATACAATATTGATGCGGAACTGGCGAAAAAGGCAGAAGCTGGAGATATTGATGCTATTAATACCCTGGAAGAACGTAAAAATTTACGTGTTGAACTAGACCTACGAAAACAATTGTTTGGAGTATGACACAATTAGACCACCTTGATAAAATACATCCGGATCTAATTTCGGAGTTTCTGACAACTGGATGTTGTTCAGGAATTCCGGAGGAGATTCGGCTATTTTTAAAGCAGTTGCAATGGGCTGCAGAGATATTTGAGTATGAGAGGAATATTACTCGTGCTGCCAAGCTGTTACGGCAGAGGATTAATGCTTCGCAGCAGATTAATATTGATGAACGGACCTGTAAGGCCCGTATCTATGCCGCTATAAACTACTTTAATATCGATAACAATGTATCTATCAAGGTATGGGAATCTAATTACGCAGACAAATACGAAGATTTAGCGAAATTATGCGCTGTAAGAGGAGATTACAAGACACAGGAGAAATGTTACAACGCAGCCTTAGAGTGCCGGCGTAGAGCTTCAGAAATAGCGGAAGCAGACCGCGATCTTGGCATCGTATTCCTGATCTCTCCGAACCTCACTCCGGAAGAGCTTGGTTTCCAAAAGAAATCAATAAAAGAAATAGCTCGCAAAAACAATGAAGGGTTTTATATCAACCTTATTGATTCTCTTCCTATTGAAAAAGCGGATAAGAAACGTTTGTTACGTGATGCTGATATTCAGGAGGCCGAAATTGTAGAACCTGAAGAAACTGGAGAGTAATATGGGAATAGAACTTTATTCACAATCATCGCAATCGCTTAGTGCAAGTTCTACGACTTTTGACTTGACTGCAACTTTTGAAGAATGTTATCAGAATGTAATGCAGATTAGAGCGAATGCCATTGATTCAAATGTACTTATTGTCGAAGCCGGCCGTGCGACAGGTAAGACGGAAGGGGTTATGGGGCCACGTATTATTCGAGTAGCAAACGATATGCCTGGGGAACTTTCGTTCTTGGTTCATAAAACATACGTAGCACTCATGACAAATGTTTGGCCTAATATTCAGGCGTATTTTTCCAAACCAGTTGGTGATGGACGGCGCTCCATGCTTGAATATGGTATTGACTATATTGTAGGTGAATCAAAAATACCGTCTCACTTCAGAAAACCTCGATATCCGATTGCTTATCCAAAGCATAGTATCTTATTTCGTGATGGTCATCATCTTCAGATGGTGAGTTCTGATCAGCCGGAATCCGTAGCCGGCCGATCAGGTGTTCATGCCTTTGTTGAGGAAATGAAACACAATAAAGGCGAGAAGTTAAAGACTCGTTTGTTCCCGTCTTTACGTGGTTCTTCGGCTTCTATTCGAATGTCTCCTTATTATCAGGGAATAACAGGTGTGTCGGATACGGCCCGCTTGGATTTAGGAGAAGATAATTGGTATGAAGAATATGAGAATAACGTCAATCAGGAGCTTATTGATGAGATTGCGTCCGCTGCTTTATATTTACATGCTGCTTTATATAAAATATATCGGAACAATCACCGGTTGAGAGAGGAAAAGAATCCTGTTATCATTGAAGCCCTACGTTTGGAAACAGAAAAAGCGAAACGTGTTGTAGCAACTTGGAAGCCACGCCTTGCGGATATGCGTAGAAATGCGAGTTATTATATCCGTGCTTCTTCTTTCGCTAATAAAGACATACTTGGGCCTAAGTTTTTCCGTACCCAGTTAGAATCACTTGACATTGATGAGTTCCTGACTTCTATTTGTGCAATCCGGAAGAAGGAAGTCGTTAATAAATTCTTCGCAAACTATCGAAAAGACAAACATCAATTCTCTGATGGATATCGCTATGAATCAATTTTGAAGTTAGATTTGCGTGAACACTTTGTTTTAACCTCCAGATATCTGAAGTACTATGATAAACGTGAACGGATTCTTCTAGGTTACGACCCCGGACACTTTTCCAGCGTTGTTGCTGCTCAAGAGAAAGATTATGGTCATGAACTCCGGGTTCTAAAAGAATTCACTTGCTACTACCCGGCAGAACAGCCGGAACTGGCAAAGCAAATCTTTGAGTTTTTCGGAACTGACGCAATTAATAAACAGATTGTGCTTTATCACGACCGGGCGGCTAATAAACGCCGGGAGGACCTCGAAAAAATAACTTCTGATGCTCGTATATTGAAAAGAGAATTAGAGAGTTACGGCTTTTCAGTTGAACTCATGAACGAAGGACAGTCTACTATTTACCACTGGCAGCAATTTAAACTTTTATTGCTCTTGTTTGGTGAACGAAGTAATGCATTACCTGTATGCCGGATAGATGAGAACGAGTGCCCGAACCTTTGTAGTGCTATTCCTTTATCTCCACTCAAGAAAACAGACGGGCGTATTGAGCTAGATAAGTCCTCCGAAGTTAAAGTACCGTTAAAGCACCAGGCAGGACTAACAACACAGCTTCCTTCTGCACTTATTTACTTGCTTTTCGGGCTATATGGCGACAGAATACAAAGTGAATTAAGGAACATACCAGATGATTTGCCCGAAAATTTAGTAGTATAATGTATTTGTTAGAGTGATATAGTAAGTTCCGAATTTTGTATAATACTATGTGTTTGACATTGCTTTGGTATCTAAAATGCGGGTTATCAGCCAAAAGACATTTTGAAAACAAAAATAAGAAAAAGCGAGAGGCGAAATTCTCCACGCCCCGCTGAAAAAGCGGTTTGAGGTGCAAAAAAACACATTTGTCAGGAAATATGACAGCCCCCTGGGGACGTCCTTTCGGAAGGGGGAGGAAAACGATAATTTCGGGCATGGAAACGACGATGACAGGCATAGGCGCACTGCAATGGGCAAAGGAGTTGTCTAAGTTGCCAAACGGCTGCTTTACCATTGCCTTCTTCCCTTACTCCAGGCAGAAAGGGGAGTCTTCCGAGAAGTTGGTTGTGAGGGAGGGCTGTACTTTCCGGACACAACTTCCGGAAGAACGATTCAGCATTGATAGTGAGAACTTCTTCCTCTTTAATGATGGGAATGGTGACCCAAAGATGTGTTATCGCATACTTATTCGTTACATGGGATTTCCTCAAGATGGATATAAATTGCATAAAATAGACTGGTTATGAGTGATAGTTTAGAGATGTTGGGAAATTATGGTTGCTATGTGGATACCGGAAGCACCATTTCCTTTCAGTTAGGAACGAATCCTGCAGCGGGGTTAAAGGATCCGGGCTTCGTTAATTCAAATACTGTTCTTCCTGCAGACTACAATTGGCAATCAATTGGAGGGTTCAACGTATGTTCACGTGGAGCGAATAACATGAAGTGCGAAGAAGTGGAGAGCGATATCAAGAAGAATCGTTTATTGCCTCGGTTGATAACAAAACAAGTTAACATGCTGTACGGGCTCGGGCCGGCCATATACATTAAGAGCATAAAGAACGGGAAGCTTGTTAAAGAATGGACGGACTGTCCCGAAATAACTACTTGGTTAGAATCTTGGAAGGATCGTGGTTTAGAGTCTGATTATAAAGAGGTGGCTAAAGGAAATATAAAGAACTACTATTACTTTCGTGATTACTTTGTGAAATGGCGCATGACGCTTGGTAACCGTATCGGGGAGCAATTACCAGTAGCCGGTCTTGAGTTGATGGAGAATAGACGGTGTCGGTTGGCCACACAAAAAAGGGATGTTGTCACAGAACTGATCAATTATAAGGACTTCACTCATATTGCCGTTGGACGTTGGAGTTATGGGGTTTCTAAATATTTGTTTTATCCACGTTTGGTGCTTAGTGATATTCGTAACATTAAATGGGCTGCAATATCCCATCATCGAGAAAAATCGGTTAGTGAATTCTATGGTGTAAATGAAACTCATGAAGGGACAAAAGCTTATATCAAGGGCTCAAACGATACGGCTAATTACATAAACTCTTTCTTAAGAAATTCGTTAGCTGCTAAAATTCATATTATCATCCCGAATGCATGGGCAGAATCAAAACGTGCACAGATAACGAAAATATGCAATGAAAATCAAGAGCGGAAAAGAAAGAATGAGTCATTGTTAACTTATAATGGGATTGATATCGGGACTACCTATAAGGAGTCGTATTTTCTAATGTATCTCAAGCAAGAACTCCGTAATATTAGTGAGTATCTTTCTGGGGCGGACAACCAGGGAAAGGCTTATGCAACTCTTAGTTTCAAAACCGGATCCGGTGAAGAGGAACGGTGGAAGTTTGAGGTTTTGGATTTGAAATATAAAGAGTATATTGACGCTCTTATTACTTATGACAAGCGTGCTGATGAAGTGCTACTTTCTTCTGTTGGTCTTGATTCGTCTATATCTAGTGTATCCAAGGATGGGGTCATCTCAAAGTCTGGAGCTGACGTATATTATAATTATTTGATTTACCTGATGTCGCTAACTCCGGATGATGAAATATGCTCTGAACCTTTTAATATGGCTATTCGGATAAACTTTCCTGAATTATACAAGCAAGGATATCGCTTTGGTTTCTATCGTGAAACACCTAGCCGGCAAGAAGAAGTAACTCCTAATGAACGACTAAATAAACAACAATCATGATACTGAAAGACTTATTTACAGACATCTCCGGATTTGCGGAGTTCGTGCCTGGTATTGACTCGAGCACAAACCTTTCGCTACTTAATAGTCATGCAGTTACCGCTTATAAGAGAATTGCGAATATTGTGAGTGTTCCTGTATATAATAATATCATTAAAAAAGGTGTAGGTGAACTATACGATCACCTCCGAACTGCGTTGGCTAATCTAACGATGGCCAATGATACAGTCTTTGATGTACTTCGCAAACGTAAAGCGAATATTGATATCTACAAGTCTGAACAGGAAGCTATAAGAAGGGCTTATTATGAGAATTATTATAATGCTATGGATTCCCTTATTGCGCTCCTGAATAGTACCGAGGACTTAGGGTGGGATAAAACCAGGTATTATAAGATGCTTGATAAACTGCAGATAAAAACAACAGAAGAATTCGATCTTTTGTACTGCATTGATTTATCATATCTTTTCTTCTTTCGCTGTATTCCGATACAGATTGAAGTTTTGGAGGAGAATCTAACCGGTTACCTGGAACGTGCAAAGGAGAAACCATCCGTCTTGTCATTAATTAATCGAGTGCTTGCAAAGAAGGTAGTAGCTGTTGCCTTAACAAGGTTTGATATCTTGGAGTTTCCTTCCACTATCCGGAATCTTTTTGATGATTCAAAAGCAAGCAGATCCGGAAGGGATGAACAGGAGAGACTGCTTTCTTTATCTGTTCAGTTGCAGGAACAGGCCAATAGCTTGATTAAAGATATCGACTTATTATTATCTGATCCACAGGATACTGATATTGAGACTGAAACTTCATTCAATCAACCGGAAGATAAAATACAATTAATGCCATGATTGAGTTTTGTGTACATCAGGAAAAGTTTGCGGTACCGAACGCCTGGGAGGAATTGACTCCGGAACTGTTTGAAGGTATTATGGGAGATATGGACTTAGTCACAAAAGGAAAGCTTTCACCGGGTATGCTTCAGATTAAACATGTTTGCCGTGCAATGGGATGGAATCCGCGATTACTTGCTCGAGCTAAGGATGAAGAGACCTTGTCAAATTTAGCATGGCTAGGAGAACAAGTAGACTTCATTTTTCGTGTTACATATCCAGATCAGGATGCTGCTCTTCAGGATTTGTCTAAAGATGATTTTATTAAAGCAAAGAAGACGCCTCCGGAGAGATTGAATCTACCGATTGCCAGGTATCTCTCAAAACTGGATTATAAGTTCGTTTTGAATAGTTGCTTTTGTGTGCAATTAATTCCTTATGTATCCATCCAGGGGAAATTGTATCCTGGGTATAGTATCGATACTGGTTTTAATCAGCTGACTTGTTCACTTACAGCCTTGCAATTTATAGAGGCTCGTTCCCTGTTGGGATGTAATAAAGAGATGTTACCGTTGCTTGCTGCTATTTTATATCATCCTGGTCCGTATGATTCGGAATCTGCACATACATTAGCTAAGTCGTTTGAAAGACTATCTTCAGAAACCTTGCAAAGTATTGCATTCAATTTCTCGTCGTTTGTTAATTATTTGTTTTCAAAGACACAGTTCCGGATTTTAGTTGCCGGTGAGAGTGAAAAGAAAAGTCTTATAACAACCGGTGCGCTTGAATCATTGTATAACTTAAGCAATGATGGATTAGGAGATATTTCGACGGTTGAGCAAATGAACCTAATCAAGTATCTTACAATTTTGCGTAAAAAACTGATAGAGGCTGTACAGAGCATGGGGAGTGCGGAAATGCCTGTTGTGGATATCGCTAAGAATACAGGTTTGCCAATTTCATTAATAAAACAAATTATATGATTTTCGAGATTCTCAAATATTATGCTCAGTTCCCGAATCATAGTAAGGTACTTGAGATCTTTGCAAAGGGGAGGAGTGATCTTCCTGAATACGCTGCAATTCAAGAAGAAATAAGAAGCCTGCCTAAATATTCTCGGATCCAAGGATTAGACTATTATATTTTTGGGCAAAGTTTTGATTCTGTTAAGCAACGTGTTGATGGTATTGTTTCCGGGACATATTTGTTTGTGGAAATTGGTGATATCATGTCTAAACGTGATCAGAAGAATAATATCCAGGATGAAGTGCAAATGGCAGTCACTATTGCTGCAAAATCAGCAGAAATGGATCTGATAGAGGAAGCGATACAATCAAGGCGTACTCTTTCCATGATGCAACAGTTACGAGTTGCCATGACATCTGACCAGAGGAATACTCCTTGGTTGAAGGAATTGTCTTCGTCATGTCAAATACGACCGTTTGTAACAAAAGAATTTGCTTCAATTGGCTGGACATTGATGTTCGATAGGGAGGGTAGTGACTTATTTGATATAAAGCGTCTATTTAATCGTGAGTGATTGGCTAAATATTAGGATATATAACTTGTAAATATTGATAAAATGAAACGTGATACAAAAGAAGCTATTCAGTATGGGAGTGCTATTGGTATGCTTATATTAGGCTCTGCTTTGGCAATTGCAGGGTTCATTATGTCACATGGTGAAATACATGATAGTGTATTATGGCTCTTTGCTCAGTGCTTGCTATATGCAGGGGCTGTATTCGGAGTTTCAGTCTACATAACAGACCGGTTTAATAGACTTGAAAATAAGTTGTTCAATAAAAAAGAGGAGGATTCAAAATGAAGGTAATCGATGCAATTATCATCCATTGCTCGGCCACACGTGCCGGACAAGATTTACGTGCAAAGGACATCGACCGGATGCACCGGGTCCGGGGATTCAATCAGATTGGTTATAACTTCGTCATTGACTTGGACGGAATGGTAGAAAATGGACGACCGCTTTCCATTGACGGCGCACATTGTAACACCAAAGGTTTTTCGGAATCTTCGTATAATAAACATTCTGTTGGTGTGTGTTATATTGGCGGACTGGATGCGTCTGGGAAGCCGGCAGATACACGTACTCCGGCTCAAAGAGCTAGTTTACGGCAATTAGTCGCGAAGCTCTGTAAAGAGTATCCTATTATCGAGGTTCTCGGACATCGTGATACTTCTCCTGATCTGGACGGTAGCGGAGAAGTAGAGCCGGCAGAATACATCAAGGCTTGTCCATGTTTCGATGTACGCTCCGAGTTTACTAATTTCTTGCGGAATACAGTAATACGGCCATGAAGCAAATAATGTGCATTATCGTATTGCTAACGTCAGCAATATGTTTATCGTCTTGCAAGGTTTCCCGCAACATGGAGACACAGAAGCAGATTGACTATTCAGGAGACTTGTTCTATCTGCGAAACTTAATTGAATCCCTACGGATGGACGTGAATAAGCAGACAAAGATTACTACTGACAAGTTGAGTGAACTAAAGATTGAAAATACAACTGTTTATCTTTCTCCTCCCGATTCAACAGGGAAACAATATCATATTAAAGAAAGTACTACTACCGCATCTAAGAAAGATCAGGAGCGAACGGAAGTTGATGAAACATTATCTATTACTCTGGAACGGTTCTCTAACAGGTTGGATTCGTTGAGTGGTAAAGTAGATGCTATGTTGAATCAGAAAGAAACTGTTGTGGAGCTTTCTTGGTGGGACCTACATAAAGATGAAATTTACGTGGGTATCATTGTTTTAATAATAATTGGGGTGATCTTTTGGCGCAGAAAGGAGTGAAATACTATTTTCATTTCTTTTTTTACCTAACCGGATTAGCTCCATTACTTCTTCTTTTTGCGTTCCACTATAGTGTTCCGCAAAGATAACCATAGTGTACCTTGCGGAGTACTATAGTGGAACGCAAAGTACACTATAGTTAAACGAAATAAAAGTAACGAATGAAATAAGTCTAAATAACGAATCGGTTATAAAAGAATGCCTATAGAAATCAATAAGAGTAAGGAGTTGTTATTGCTTAATTCATAACTGTTAAATAATCAAATCGATAATAAAAATGTTATCGTAAGTTTTTGTGTTGATAATAAATTTCTTATCTTTGTATTGTCATTAAGACAAGAGCTCTTATGAATAATGGCAATGAGCTAAAGGCTCGGATAGAAGAATTAGAGCAAGATCTCATCTTCTATCTCCGCAAGTATCATGAACTAGCTCCTCGGAGCAAAAACATGAAAGCGGTACTGGATAAGGAAATTAAGTGGCATGAAGAAGAAATCAAGCGACTAAGTAAACTACTCCAGTAGAAAGGAATCCGCTCCCAAAGGCCAAGGGAGCGGACTTCCTTTTTGATTGTTTAATTTTAAAGATGGATAGTATGGATAAGGTTAAACGTTTTTTTGAATTGAAAGAGCTATGGAAGAAGGCTTCTGAAGTGGAACGCTCTGATATTGATCGTGAACTTTCCGATTTGATGGATTCTATGAATGAGACTGAACGAGAAAGCCTGTTTGAAGGTGTTAGTGATGATTTTAAACGTATGCGTGAGGAAGTCACAGATATACGGAGGACTCTTTCTATTCGTCAGCAAATGGAACCAATATTACCATATATTTCTGTTTCCTCTTTGGCTAAAGATTATTTTGGGAAAAGCACCTCTTGGTTTTATCAGAGATTAAATGGAAATATCATTCATGGTAAAGCTGCTGCTTTTACAGACAAAGAATTGAATGTATTGAAGGATGCACTGCAAGATGTAGCATCTAAGTTAAATAAGGTTACGATTACATTTTCCTGAAAAAACAAATCTAATTGAGAATATATTGGTTTTCTTGACTATCTTTGTTTCTGCCAAGTAAAAACCACATTTCAACTCCTCATATCGTGTAATCCGTAAAATCGGGTTCCGGGTGGTTCCGGTTGGCGCACGATATGAGGAGTTGATTTCATCAGTACGATTTATTATGATTGATGCAACATATTCTTTGCTTATTATATGTCTAGTTATTCTTCTGACAATAGGGGGAATTATATACTATGTAGCTTACAGAATGTACCATAGGAGAATTTATCTGCCAAGTGAGGTGCTCATGGATGCCAGCCATATACCTGATGTTATTAGAGTTTTGAGAAAAATGATTATGCTTCCCCATAAAAATATTATTCTAGATTTTTCGAATGTTACAGATATATCAAAAGAGGGATATATGATTATCATGGCACAAGGAGAAAAGGCTTTTTATAAAGGGAAAAGTATTTATTTAAGATCTATTCCTCTGCGAAGAAAGAAAGTTGCCTATGTCGTTTTAGGTAGGAATGATGGGCATAAAACCTACCATGACTATGTTAAGCTTTCAAAAGATGATCATAATCCTTTTTTTCAAAGTTCTCATATAAATCCGGCAGTAACTCTTGGTATAGAGAAAGAATTGAAAAGAATTGGGATAAGAGATTATTATGAGTTTAACTCCTTGGTAACAGAGTTGTTGGGAAATGCCATAGAACATGGAATTGCTCGACTAAACATAAACTGGTGGATGTATCATTATAAAGATAGTACTTCTAAAACTATCACTTTTGTTTTTGTAGATATGGGCATTGGTATTATTGATTCTTATAAAAAAGCAGGTTTACCTTCATCATATAACAAAAAAAGTGATGTCAATATCTTATTAGATGCATTAGATGGAAAATTAGGTTCTTCAACGAGGCAGCCTAATAGGGGAAGAGGAATGCCTCAGTTAAAACATATGGTAGAAAAAAACTGGATATCAAATTTTGCATTAACAACAAATACTGTATCTTTGCGTTATATAGATAATGAGTTTGTACCAATGCAGCATTCTAATTTTGTAGGAACCTATTATTCATGGACTATTAATAAGGAGAATTATTTAATATGGAAACAACGATCAATATAGCAAAAGAATTTAGCTCTGTTCTAGGGGGAAGGTGGGAAAGATTAGGACCACATTCTGGTGAAGAATTTTATAGAGATAAGTTGTTGCCTGCTTATCTCAATGTGTCAGAGGGAAATGGTAAGGTTATTATAGAGTTAGATGGCACAAAGGGATATCCTAGTTCTTTTCTTGATCAGTCTTTTGGAGAGCTGGCACGTAATTATGGTGCAGAAAAAGTTCGTAATACTATTATTTTTAAAACGAGTGTATTTCAATGGGTTGTTGATTATATCAATAAGGAGATATGGGACAAAACAAAGTAGCTATTACGCTGTTCTCGGTTTGTTTGATCGTGATTGTTGCTCTTCTAACTATTCTGTCTTACGGACTGTTGCGAACTAAATGGTCCTATAATTATGTTGTAGAACCTATAGATGTTATTAATATTGTTGTAACACTGTTAGTTTCTATATTTATTGCATGGTATGTGACTAAGAGACTTTCTGAAGAGAGATTCGACAAAGAGTTAGTTATCGCTGATCTGCGAGATATCGAATCTTGTATGAAGAAAACTTTAGAACTTTATGACAGGTCTAATAATAATAATGAGATTTTGATCCACTTGAATCAACTTCATATTTTGATTCAGCGCTTTCAGCGTACTATTGATATTGACGGAATGGATATGCGCGCACTGCAAAATGCATTCTGGAGGCTCTTTGCTGCTGCTACTGATTATGATTCAGGGAATGATACAGATAGTATTGATATTCCGTCAGTACAACGATATGGAGATGATTTGATAATTGAAGTTAGGCGAATAATAAGAGTTGTTAATACAAAGTGATATGGCGTAAGGCGGAGTAAAAAACTCCGCTTTTTTTGTTTCCCTATGTTTCAAATCTTATCTTTGTAGGATAACTTTAAAAACACACAAAAATGAAAAAGGTATTATTCTTTATTTTGGCAATTGGATTATTAACCTCTTGTGCAACTTCCACTATTTCCTATCCAGAACCTTATGGCTTCTCTACTTTTTTAGATTATTCACTATTGACAAATAAAGGGATTTATGTTACAGAATCTAATTCAGTTTCCTTTGACTATAAGACTTTGGGAAGTGTGTCTGCTACAGAAGTAAGTGGCTGGGTTAAAAAAGAGAAGGAACTTAAAGTCGCCAATAAGAACAAAAAGAACAATGTGGATGATATGTATGCTGATGTTGAAAGAAATCAATCTAACGGGAAATATATGCGTATGAGTCCTAGTCTTGACGCTGCGATGGAGCGTATGGCAAATACATTGAAAGAGGTTGATGCGAATGGTATTATCAATCTTAAAATTCAATGGGAGCCAGATCGTATAATCATTTCCGGTATGGCTATTCGAAAATAAATGTTCTTTTCTTTTGTGCTTTCAAATATTATCACCATTTTTGAAAGGCCCAAACAAAATTAGTCTGAATCTTCTGTCAGCGTGTAATCTGAAAATATCAGATTCTGGAGTAATTTCCAGTGGGCGCACGCTGACAGAAGATTCATTTTATTTAATACTATGGATTTTAAAGACAGCATCAAACAACTTTCTGAACGAGTATTCAAACTCAAAGAAAACATTCTCACTGAAGAAGCTACTAAGAACGCATTTATTATGCCATTTATTAATGCACTAGGTTATGACGTATTTAATCCCTTGGAAGTAGTTCCGGAGATGACTTGTGATATCGCGATGAAAAAGGGAGAAAAAATAGATTATGCTATCATGAAAGATGGTGAACCTGTGCTTCTTATTGAATGTAAACATTGGGCACAGGATCTCAATTTGCATGATAACCAACTTATACGTTACTTCAATGTATCTAAAGCGAAATTTGGTTTATTGACTAATGGCATTATCTATCGTTTTTATACTGATTTGATTGAGCCAAACAAGATGGATGAAAAGCCATTCTTAGAAGTGGACATAACTGATTTGAAGGATAACCAGGTTGAAGAATTGAAGAAGTTTCATAAATCTTATTTTGATGTTGATAATGTACTAAGTTCGGCTAGTGAGTTGAAGTATACAGGTGAACTAAAAACTATTATTGCAAAAGAGTTTGTAAATCCTTCACCAGATTTTGTTCGGTATTTTGCGAAACAGGTGTATGATGGAGTTATTACGGCTAAAATTCTTGATCAATTTACTTCTTTAACAAAGAAATCAATCAGTACGTATGTTAATGATTTGATTTCGGAACGCTTGAAATCAGCTTTGAAGACGGAAGCTGACGTCGAAAAGAAGGATAATCAAGGAGAATCTTTAGAACTGACAGAATCCTCTTCTGTGGAGGATAACAAAATTATCACTACCGAAGAAGAAATTGAAAGTTATATGATTGTAAAATCGATACTTCGTCCAGTTGTTGATATTTCTAGAGTCGTATATCGTGATGCGCAAACTTATTTCGCAATATTACTTGATGATAATAATAGAAAGCCTATATGCCGTATGTATTTTAATAGTCTGTCGAAAAAATATATATCTACCTTTGATGAGAATAAGAAAGAAACAAAACATGAAATAAGTAGTTTGGATGATATTTACTCTTTTGGTAAAGAGTTAAAAGAGATAATTGAGTGTTATGATAAAAAGTAGTTTTTCCTTTTGCATTTTCGAATATTATTCTCATATTTGCAGAGTCAAACACATACGGAGTGTTATCCGTACCGCGAGCTTCGGTTAATGCTCACGAAATTCGAGGGCTTTTTTTATGCCCTTACCAATCGTTTCCCTAATATTAGGAAAACGATATATACGAAATAGGCGGCTGCCTTTCCCTTTACACTTTTGCTTTCGGGCGGAAATCTGTATGTGTTTGACGACATGGGAAATGGCGGCCGTTCTTGTGTCTTATAATTGCCGAAATGTCAAACGCATACAGTTATGAAAAAGAAAAATCAATCGGTCCAAGTGCCGGTAAGCAAGTTGCAGAACTATTTTAGCAAACTTGCTAATCTGCTTGCAGAAAACAGTGGAACCTACCTAGTATCCCAGTCGGGTAACAAAACTTCTATTGAAGTTGCTCCGGGAGAGTATATGACGATCTCAATTCAGAAAGGAGGTCAGTCATGAATGATGCTACAATGATTACCATGCGTAAGGATGTACTAGAACTCATTCTTCAGAACGAACGCACTCTTGCGTTACAAGAAAAAAACATCCGAACTATGGAGAACATAATCAAAAAGTATTGGCCCAAACCCGAGATGAAAGTATATAAGGATGGGAAGCTGATAATGATGAAGGGAGGCAATAGTCATGAGTAGACATCGTTTTCATGTCGATAAAGAAACATCATACTATCCTGATGGAAAGAAAGTGGACGTTTTTTCAGTGGATTGTGATGGGGATTTTGTAATTTCAGCAATCTCACGTGACGATATATTGGATTTAATACAAGTTTTAAATTTTGCGATAACTGATTCAGAAAATAAGAAGGAGGTTAATAATGGAAAATGATAAGATAACGGATGTAAGCGTTTATATTGCTGCCTTACAAACAACTTTTAAGCCTGCATGGGATGCCCGGCATACAACACACTGGTTTACGACCGATGAAGTTTATCAATCTATAAAGAAACTGGATCCGGCGGCTAATATCTCGAAAGAGGATATCTTTAAGGCTATGACGGATGCAGGCTTTAAGTTTCAAAACCGACCCGGAGCATCAGGATGTGATTTCCGGTGGATGCTTGAACTGAAGAATGCCAAATAAAAACTATTCGGAAGTGATTCTTAGTTGTGATCACTTCCGAGTAATTACTTGGATATCACGGAATAATTGTCTATATTTGACTCAATAAATCATTGATATGGTACTGTTCATTATTTTAATAGTAACTGTTTTGCTGATGCCGTTTTTTACAATGCATCGGTCTTGGATGGAGAAATTCTTATTCTTCATATTCTCTATATGTTTAACTCCCTTGTTGGGAGTTCCTATCTATTGGTATATCTTTCGTCGTTAATATTTGTCCTTTCCTCTCCTGATAGCTTCCAGTAAATTCGCTGAAAATAAGTTCAGCGAATTATGGTCACAGATGAATTAATTAAAAAACGTTTTGTTCACGATACTATCTCACAAGGCATCAATTTGATTTATGAAACCCAAGAGAAGGTAGTTCGTACTTATCTTAATACCCGTTCAGGGAATCTTATGTCATATATCCAACGTAGACCTTTTACTTCTCAAGAAGCGGAGGGTAGACAGGTGTATTACATACGTATTCTTCCTTATTTGCGTTACTTGGATATTCGGTATCGAAAAGGGAGCGACCGTGTATCCCGTCATATTCGTAGCAATTTAGCTCTCTATAATCGTACGGTTTGGGGTGTTCTCTATCATGAGACGTTTCCCGAACTACGTTATGGTTTTACAAAAGAAATTCAGGATACAATCCGACATGAACTGGAGCAAGCTCTTCTATATGAAAAATCTCAAAACTGGTAACCTATGGGAAAAAGTAAGCATCTCTCCGAAGATGAAATAAAGTATATTGTGTCAGCAGAAACGTCCAAGGCACAACAGGAAATACATGCTTTGACAAAAGCGACGTCGACTTTGAAAAAAGAAGAGCGTGAACGACGGAAAGCTATGATTGAGTTGGAAGCGCAGGGTAAAAAGGAATCGGAGGAGTACCAGAATCTTTCAAAAGAATGTAAGGAGTACACTCGGCAAATTTCTGCAAATAATAAGAAGATCGATGAGATGCGAAAAAAGTTGGATGTCAATGCGATGTCTATGGTTCAGCTTAAGAAGCAAGCTAAAGATTTGCGGACTCAATTGGATAACATGTCTCAAGCTCTCAATCCAGAAGAATATGCGAATTTGGAACGCCAGTTGCAAAAGGTGAACGAACGCATGTCCGACTTGAAAGGTAATGCAAAAGGAATGGCAGAACTGGCTAAAGGTGAAGGTACGATATCTGTAATGATGGGTAACCTGTTTACAAAAATGGCAGAATGGGCTGGCAATACTCTTGCGAAGATGAAAGATATAGCTCTTGAAGGAGTGGAAATGGCTGAATCTGCTGATGGTGTAACTAAGGCTTTCCGTGCAATAGATGATGGTACTATGCTTGATAAGCTTCGTAAGTCCACAAAAGATACTGTTACGGACTTGGATTTGATGAAAGCTGCAGTTCAAGCTAAAGACTTCCGTATACCTTTAGAGGATCTTGGTAAATATCTGCAATTTGCGCAATTAAAGGCGCAGCAGACTGGGCAGTCTGTGGATTATATGACTCAGTCAATTGTCACCGGACTTGGACGTAAATCAGTTATGATCCTTGATAACTTGGGATTGTCGGCAGCCGAAATAAATGAAGAAATGGCTAAAACGGGAGACTTTATGTCAGCTGTTGCTTCTATTGTTGATAAACAGTTGGCTGCTGCAGGTGATAATTATGTGTCTGCTGCTGATCGAGCTATGCAGAAGAGTGTTGAATTTAAAAATGCACAACGAGAACTCGGTGAGACTTTGCTGCCTTTAAAAGAAAAATGGGATGACGTGTATGGAGGCATGGAAATCGGTACAATGGAACTTATTGGATGGATAGTGAAACACAGAGCTGCTTTAGTGACATTAGCAACTGCTGTCACTACTTATATTGCAGTACAGAAGATTGCTACCGCCTGGAATGCTAAACATGCTTCAAGTACCATGCTTTCTATTACTGCAGAAAAACTTCAGGCAGTTCAATTGGCTTTATCTCGTAAAGCTTTTCTCGCGAAATTGATTGTGATGGACCTTTATAAGGGTAGATGCAATTTGGCCACAGCAGCAGCGGAAATGTTCAATATTGTGTTAAAGGCCTCTCCACTTGGTTTGGTGACAACTCTAATTACTACAGCAGCTGCGGCACTATACTTGTTCGGTAATAAAACATCCGTGGCAGATAAGTCAGTAGGGGAGTTTAATAAACGATTAGCAGTAGAGAGGGCATCACTTAATAATATTTTTGAAGAATTGAAGAAAACAAATCCGGGAACTACTGAACGTTCACGTTTGGTGAAAGAGTTGAATGATAGGTATCCTGATTTGATAGGTAACTATAACCTTGAAAGTGCGAAACTCAAAGAAATAACTCGTGCACAAAATGATGCAAACCAAGCTCTAATTAACCGTATTGCTACAGAAATGAAAGCAAAGACTATGGCTGATTATGTAGAAAAGAATGTAACTACACAAATGGAGAAGATAGAGTATTTAATGCTGGAGGCACAAAGCCAAATGGGGCAACAGACATTTGCGAAATTAAAACCAGGCTTAGAGGCTTTCTTTAATGAATCATCTAAAAGTATGGTGGATTTTTGGAATACTTTTGGTAAATATTTCCATTCTACATTGAGCAATGATAATATGACAGCTTTCAGAGATGCTTTCATTTCTTTACGTGATGATCAAAAGTCTCTTTCTGCTGGTGTAGATGATATTAATAAGAAATATGAACCATATATCCAGTCGATAAAAACAGTTACTGCGCTTTCTGACGAAGAAATTAAAAAGCAGATGGAAGCTAATTCTTTGATAAAGAAATATGAGAAGGAACGGCAGACTGTACAAGATACATGGAGTGAAGCCAATAAGGATGATATTGAAAAGAAAAATAGAGAACTTGAACGTTTGGATAATTTAATAAAGAAATATCGCGAACTGGGTACTGTTAAGGCTACTTCAGAAGCTGAAAATAAAGCAAAAAAGAAAACAGACGATGAGACTAAAGCCGTTTTAGAAAAAGAAAAAAATATGCTCGGAGAACTCGAACAGCTTCGAATTAGTGATTTGAACAAAGAAAAAAATAGTAATCAGTCTTCTTTGAATGCATATAAGCTCTTACTTCAGAATAAGAAAATCTCTCAAGAGCAATATAATATCTTAGAAGTTACAGCAGCTTCCAACCTTGCAGATGAAGTCTTACGAATAGAAACAGAATATCAAGATAAGACGGAGAATCTTACTATCGCAAATCTGGAACTAAAAGAAAAGGCTGTGAAGGATGCAGCAAAAAGAGTTCAGCAATCGGAGCAAGATTCTTTTAATAAAAGGTTGCAAGCAGAACAGACTTATCAAACTAATATTGAAGGTATACGTGGTTTTATTGGTGAGGAATTAAGTCCGGAGGAAAAGTTAAAGAGTCAACTTAATATACAACTATCGTTGCTTGATTCTTACTATCAAGCTTCTTTGGAATATGCACGCCAGAATGGTGAAGATGAAACTGAAATCACTAATTTGTATAATAAAGCAAGATCTAATTTACAAAAGAAGTACTATGATGAAAAGAATAAATTAGCAGAAAACTCGGCAAAATTACTTCATGGAATGTCTGGTAATGAGCTGGCTGGAGATGTTGAGAGTTTAGTGAATGCCATTGGCTCAATTCGTACTGCACTAGAAAGTGTTAATGAACCGGATTTTTGGAAAGATTTTGGAGATAATATACTTCAAAATATGAAAACGGCAATTTCTGCTACGACAAAGATGCTGTCTTCAGCTTTTAATACTTTCAAGGACGTTGAATTAAATAATATTGATGAGAAATATAATGCTGAAATAGAGGCGGCTGAAGGTAATTCGGATGAGATTGAGCGTCTTGAAAAAGAGAAGGCACAAAAGAAATTAAATATAGAAAAGAAGTATGCTGATGTACAGTTTGCTATCAAAGTATCTGAAATTATAGCTAGTACTGGGCTTTCTATAATGCAGGCTTTTGCTCAACTTGGTCCGATTGGAGGAGCAATTGCAGCTGCAATGCTGGCAGCAACATCTGTTATTCAGATTACTGCTGCTAATGCTGAACGACAAAAAGTTAAGAATATGACCCTTTCTGGATCAAGTAGTTCCTCAAAAGGATCCGGTCAACGTGTGGCAACCGGTCGTGAAGATGGCGGCAAGATTGATGTTCGTCGTGCTCAAGATGGAAAGTTGTTTGCCGGTGCCGATTATGATCCGGATGCTCGTGGCTTTATTGACAAACCGACTGTAATCGTAGGAGAAGGACCAGCGGGGCAGTCAAAAGAGTGGGTGGCTAGTAATGCCGCCGTCGAGAATCCTACTGTTGGTCCTATCCTTGATATGATTGATAAGTCGCAGCAAGCCGGCACTATCCGCACACTTGACTTGAATCAGGTTATACGGTCCAAGATGGCAGGCTTTTCTTCCGGAGGAAGTATTTCACAACCGCTTCCAGTAACCGGTACACCCAAAAATGACGGAAGTGGTGCAGCATTGCCTCCGGAATTGATGGAGAAGTTTGCTCATGCCATAATTGGTATCAATGAGAACGGGGTAAAGTCTTCCGTTGTGCTGACAGATTTAGAAAGGAAGCAGGAGCTCCGGGATCGTAGTCGTCAAATCGGATCAAAATGATAAAATATGAAAATTACGAATTCAAAAACTGGTAAATCTTATCAGCTCACTCCTGGTACGCAACTTGAGGTTGAACGTCCTAATCTATTCTTTAATGAGTGGGGAGAACAAACATTACCTGTTGATATACCTAGCTCGGATTATAATGAAGAAGCTTTGGGATATCCTGATATAACTAGTGTACGTAAACTCCCGGATGATATACAAGCTACAATTTCGTCTGGAGAGTATTTCTCTGCATGTAGGCAAGCGATATTGAAAGTCAAACGTAAAAAGACAATTTCGACTTCTTTTTATTTAAATGAAGGTTCATTCCTAGCACAAATATCTAAGGCTTCATTAAGAGAGATGTTTGGTGAAGAGACAATACCTGGAGTGAAAACGGTTCAGCAGGGAATTGATTTCTGCAGGTCTTTAGTTGCGAATGAGAATACTCAATTTGCAATTTTTCCTGTATTCGTTGATTTCGATAATAGTCGTCGTTATATCAACCAGATGGAGTTTATGAATGCATCAGGGGGTATTACAGGATATACGACCGGAAAACTTGATTTCTATAATTCTTATTCAAGGATAGAAGAGGTGGATGGTATTAGTGTCAAACTGGATCCAGGCTATTATATGACTCCATTTCTTCGTGCTCCCTATCTCTTGAGACGTATTTTTTCGTATTTCGGTTATACGTTGCAAGAAAACTTCTTTGATATGACAGAGCCTTTTAAAAGTATGGTTTTTATCAATAATACGATTGATTCACTAGTGAATGGTTCTATACTGCTTTCCCATCTTGTGCCGGACTGCATGTGTAATACGGTTCTGGATGTTTTTAGAAAGAAATTTCTATGTGAGTTTATTCCGGATGAAGTTAATAGGACTGTTTCCATTGAGTTTTTTGATGATATAGCTAAGATGAAAGCAGAAACGGATCTTACTAACTGTTTGACTTCTCCACTTGAATTTGATATTCCAACATATCAAAAAGTTGTTCTATCTTCAGAGACTATGCTTGCGGATGGGGACACTTATGATTCGACCGCCGCCATAAAAGCTAAGTATCCTAATGCATATTGGGCTCCGATGTCGGGATCTTATTATCGTGTAGGATATTCGGACTATTCTATGCAAACACAAAAAATATCTTCTGCTACGATTCCTTACATGGCAGGCGGGACATTGAAAGAGAAAAAGATCACCTGTCCGGATGCTATGTTTTATCTGTTGCATGAGTCACGAGATTCAGGTCATTCTTCTGCCGCTAGAGATAATCGTACTTTAGTCTATCTGCCTTTTATTGGAGATGGCCGATCTTTGAACTCTACTTTAATAGTCAATAGCTCCTCTGATGATGAAGGGGACAATAATAACCAAGAGGAAGAAATTGCCTCTAATAAGGATCAGGCTCCTATGCTGTCTCTGGTTTATAAATATATTGATGGATATTGCATTGGGACAAATACCAATTATACCTATAATAACGTAAGATTTGCAGATTACTCTTTGCTGTATAATGGACCTGATGGCATCTTTGAAAGGTTCTATCGTACTTATGACAATTTATTACGTAATTCAATGCATCCGGTTAAGGGGGATATCTTACTTTCTGACCACCAAAAAATGAATATTCCAGCTCATCGGAAAGTGATAATAGATGGGCAGGAGCTATTTATTGATAAACTTAAATATTCCATAGGAGGGAATAATGAACCTATCGAATCAAGTTTCTATACGACTCGATTATACGAGCCTGTACAAACTGCACCAGCGGAAGGTTCTCGCTTCCCTCTTCCTCTTGATGCTAATTGCTGGAGCATTGACAGGAACTCGTATGAAATATCAGAATCGGACTATAACGCGGAATTAGTTAAGTTTGGGGATACTAGAGGAACGAATAAACTTCCCTATATTTATCCTCCATTTCCTACGAAAGAACAAGTCGCAGCAGGTGGATATTATTATGAGCGATCTTTTGCTCATTATCAGGATGGCAGAGATAATAAGCGACGATATTATCGTGTCGTGGCTAGACTTCGCCCAATTAAGACTCCTTATTGATGTAATTATTGTCCTTTAGTCTGATAAGTGCTTGAGCTAATTTTACGGTAAAAAAGAAGAGTTATGACTATTCTCCAACAACCTGATCCATTATCATTGAGTGGAAATATCAAAGAATTCCGCATTGGCACTACTACAACAATCTCCTTTAGACTCTTACAGGGAGGTGAGGAGATTGTAGCTCGGAGTTATGAGCCGGGTGCGGATGCTATCGTTATTATTAATATTCGGGATATTATCCATGACCGTTTGTCTTTCCTATTCAATAATACTTCAATGGTATATGAGCAGAAGACAATTGTTTCTACTTTTAAGGCACTACTTTCCGGTACTGAAGTGGAGTTTACTGCCATCCGTTGCGGAGTCGATATGCTTGCTGATACTCCAGCCAACTTTCTTCTTCAGAACTTTCTGACCTGGCAACCGAATGTAAAGCCAGTCACATATTACTCTCCTGAATTTTTGACGTATTATGCCGTTCAGGAATGTAGGGTAAAACTTCATGCCTATTTTACTGATGAGTCAGCTACAATCGTTTCGCAGAGCGATTTGGTATTAGCTGACCTTACAAAAGGGAAAGCTTATACAATTCCTTTGCAATATGCTTCTGTTGTAGGAAAGCTAGGTGATAAAATGCCGGCTTATTATGATGTTTGGGTTGAAGATGCGGAAGGGATACGGCTGTCGTATGTACAGCGGTATTATGCTTCAGATATGAAATCAGAAACCGAGCAATGGGTATTATTTGAGAATTCACTTGGTGGTATTGATACGTTTCGTGCGTATGGTTCTACGGCTTTCACTGGAGAACATACGCATAATATTGCGGAGATTGATGATATATCTCTTGAATACCGTGTTGATACTGCTCGTAAATTTCAAAAGGATACGGGATATTTGAATAAGAAAGAACGTACCTGGTTGCTTGACTTTTTCCCGTCTTTGAAGAAGTATTTATATACAGGAGCCTATATCCGTTCAATTATTGTTGTAGAAAGTAATGTGACTTATACAGATAAGGAGTTACCAAGCAACTATACTTTTACTTATAAATTCGCTGATGCTAAACCCTTCCTGAACCTGCAAAGGTCAGATACTCCAACAGATGCACTTGAAATTGTTGTGCCTGAAGTTGGTTCTTTTACAGTGCCCCCTCGACTTATTGAATTTCCTCGCCTACCACTGTCCGAGGGGGCATTATTCCCTGTTCAAGACCCTTTTTCTGAAAACTGGAACGTAACGACTGCAGGATCCTTGGGGGATTTTATTGCAGAACGAATTGCGAAGGATTATGGTGGGGGAGGAGGAGTTGGACACCAACATAATAATATTGACTTATTGCAATTGATGTCTTATGCTGCAGAGTATTTATTAGTTTCGGGAAAGAAAATTAAAGCGGGGTATGCGGATAAGGCTGGGGGGATTGATGGACTAGATAAGATATATCTGGCCAAGAACCGACCTGATGTAACAGAGTATCTTTTAGAATTTTTGGGCGGTATTAAGGTCTTGAATGGACTGGCTGTTGATAATGTGACAGTTTGGGAGGACTTATTGATTGATGGACATCTTTTCTCTTTTGAATATGCCGAAAAGCTACTGGGATGGATGATTACTGCGAATGGGGATATTGATGCAAAGTCTCTTCGCTTACGTGATTTTCTTGAAGTTCCCGAACTGCGCTACAACCGTGTATCGATTGTTTCGGGTGAGGAGTGGAATGCACCAGGAGGTGGTGTAATTGAATCGATTGATATTGAAAATAGAATAATTTACTTGAAGCTGGAACCGGGAGAAACCGCACAAATCGAAATTGATGATATTTGTAAAGGAATATTTAATAATGAAACCGGATTCCAAACGGCTTATTTTCGTATTACAGAGCAATTAGGAGAATCAACTTTCAAATATGTTCTTCGAAGCGAGTATTCTTTCCATCCCTGTAAGGCTATGCATTTTGTCGCGTATGGTAACTTTACGAATGAAGATCGGCAAAGGTCGAGTTACTCAACACAAAGTTATGTCCGTTATCTGACGGGTGTTAATGGTTGGGAGATTACAAAGGAAATGATTGCTATGCAGTTAGGCGACTTGTCTAACTTGAAGTTGTTTGGTATCGAAATGACCGGACATAGTGCGTATCTCCGTAATGTATATATGACCGGAGTTATCAAACAGATTTCCGATGATGGAGTAACAGAAAGCCGCGTCCCCTGTTTTAAGGGAGAGTGGAAAGCGGGGGGGTATTATTACTATGACGAAGTAACTCACAACGGATCGTCATGGTTATGTATTTCAGATAAGCCTACAACGCAAGAACCGGAGGAAGGTGCTACAGACTGGCTTGAAAAGTCAGCGGCGGGTAAAGATGCGGTAGTAGTTAATATAATGAGTAGCAATGGGAATATTTTTCAGAACGGCTCTGTGTCTACTACATTAACCGCTTATGTGATAAAAGGAGATACAGATATAACAGATAGCGTTCCGTCTTCTCGCTTTTCGTGGGAGAAGGAAAGTGATAATTCGGATACCGATAAAATATTCAATGAGACACATGCCGGGCACGGGCATGTACTTACACTTACCCCAGATGATGTTTGGGGACGTGCTACATTTAATTGTATTGTTTCACTATAAAAAATAAATTTATGGCATTTACAACACCATGTTTTATAAGAAAGAATACTAAGGAACTTCGAAAGAAGTTGGAGGTATTGGGGTATAAAGAATCTATCGGAAAGGAAGGTCCTATTCTTTTCACGTCATGCAATAGCTTTGACTGTATGCACTCCGATTCCGGATTGAATGATTTAGTCAATAATGGACTTATTGATTGCGGTGGAAATGAAGAACTTTTTCTTGCTATTGCTGCACTTCGTGATGATATTGACAGAGGACAATGGTTCGTTTTGGATTATGACAATATTTGGGAGGCAGTTGGCTGTTATCAATACAAAGGTGATTTTAAACTGTGTGATTATAGAGATAAATGGTATGGAGCGACCGATATTCCTACTGCTCATAAGGCTACGGTGAAAGAACTTATTGAACATTTTAGTGCCCTACCCTTAAAGAAGTGAATTAATTTAGTTTTAAATGTGACAAGTAAAATAGTTATAACAATTTAATAATCAAAATTATGCCAATCGCAAGAGGTCAAATTACTATCGTCGATCTTAACGACGCTAAATCAATGAACATGTATCTAGGCTCTAATCAGCCTTTGACGCAAATCTTTAACAAGGAAAACAGCACCTATGTACCGAACTATACGGCTTCTCCTTTCCTTGTCATTACCCCTGAAATGTATGTATCCGGAACGACAACAAACGTAATCAGTCGTTTAAAAGCTGCTCCTACCTATACAGTGAATGGAGGTGCAATCACTGCATTCGGTGGTACTGTTGCCGCTACTGCGCCGTATGCGTTGACGCTTAAGAACAATATGACATCTGTATCGCAGATGAAGGTCGAATGCTCCGGTATTTATGTTGATCCGGATACGAAGTTAGAAACTCCTGTCAAGGCAGTTATCAACTACACTAAAACAGAAAATGCCGGACAACTTATTTGTGCTATTGCGTATGCTCCTGCTGGTAATGTTTTCAAAAACGATCAGTCTTCAACTTTAAAAGCGCATTGTGACATGTGGCGAGGTAGTAGTATTGATGCTGATAAAGTTGCATATCAATGGTTTAAATTGAAATCGGATGGTACTTGGGAATCTTTGGCAGCTTCCAACTCATACGGCATTACGGGTACAACAACTAATGAGATCACCATCCCGGCAAGTGCTGTCTTGAATTTTGAGTCTTTCAAATGTGCAATCAAGGATACCGATACAGCATCCGGAACCTACAACACAACAGTGAGCGATATTATTTCGTTCTCCGATCTTTCCGATCCGTATATAGTGGAAGTATCTTCCACAACGGGGGATAAGTTAGTAAATGGCCAAGGAAGTACGACTATCAATGCCAAGGTATGGCAAAATGGGGAAGCATTCACCGATAGTGCTGCTGATACCAAATTTGTATTTTCTTGGAAGAAGTACAATAAGGATGGTACACAAGATACGGCTTGGGGAACTTCTGGTGTAAAGACTGGAAAGACCATTACCGTCACTGCTGCCGAAGTCGATGTAAAAGCGACGTTTGTAGTTGAATTATCACTAAAATAATAGTATGATAGTAGCAAGAGGACAAATAACGATTAGTGTAACGAAGGACGGGCAATATCCCGCGCAGGAATTCGCAAAGTCTAAATCTGGCACAGTTGCGCCTACAAGTGGGTGGAGTAAAACTCCGCCCGCCTGTGGTACAAACGAATATTTGTGGATGCGCACGGGTATTGTTATTCCTCCAGCTACGTCTCCCGTTTCATGGACTACTGTTCGTATTGGTGCAATAGATGGAGCAACTGGGGCTAAAGGTGACAAAGGTGAAACGGGACCGACCGGATCGCAAGGTATTCCTGGTACATCACAATTCTTTCATGTGAAGTACTCCGCTAATGCGAACGGAAATCCTATGAGTGATACTCCCAATACCTATATTGGTACAGCAGTTACAACGAGTGCAGCCGCTCCGACTTCTTACACCTCATACAAGTGGGTACAGTTGAAAGGTTCGCAGGGTGTTAAAGGAGATCAAGGTATCGCGGGACCAACCGGAGCGGATGGTAGAACAAGTTATCTGCACATCAAGTATAGTGACAATGGTACGACCTTTACGGCAAATGGCGGTGAGACGCCGGGTGCTTACATCGGCCAATACACCGACTTCACGGCGGCAGACAGCAATACGTTTTCCGCTTATACCTGGACGAAAGTCAAGGGCGACAAAGGAGATAAAGGCGACAAGGGTGATACGGGTGCAACCGGGCTTCCCGGTGCTCTAATCCGTCCACGCGGTGAGTGGAAAGCAAATACTAACTACGTCAATAATACGCAGTATCGGGATACGGTTATCTATAACGGAAATACTTATTCATGCCGGACAGATCATACTTCTGGGAGTTCTTTCGATGTAACGAAATGGACTTTGTTTAACGAATTTATCAATGTCGCTACGCATTTATTAGTAGCTCAAAATGCAACAATCGATATACTCGGTACGTCTGGTCTGTTTATCGGTAATCAAACAAAAACGCAAGGTTGGTTAATGACAGGCGGTTCGATTAAGCACAATATAACCGGGCTTGAATTGACAGCAGACGGGAAATTATCACTCCCTAAAACAGGTGCGATATTGGTTGGGGGGAAGACGTTTATCAGTGATGGAAAGATCGTCGCTGATTTCATCGATGTAAACAAACTCGTTGTAAAACGAATAGAAGCTGTTGATGGTACTATTGGAGGCTTTAAGATTTCTGCTAATAGTATAGGGACAGGTTCTACCAGTATACCAACTATAGATAAAAAGGAGATGTTCCTTTACGATGATATGATTGGTTTTAATAGTAAAAATAGGCAAGTTATTATAGGTCCGTTTAGTACAATGGGAGTCGATTATTTAGGAAGATTCTACGATCACCGGTCAAGACCTTATGACACAAATAATGGTGTTGTAATTGATGTGTCAGGAGGACGTGATAACATAGCTCTCTCTCTTAACGGCGGGCTCATAGCTAATGGCAAAAGAGGGATTGATGAATATATTGAAATTGCCCAGGTATGGTATAATGGAAGTACACGAACTAAAGTATTACAATTTAAAAATGGAATTTTATGGAGTGCAACTTGGTAATAATATTTAAATCACATAATTATGAAAATAGACTTTAGAGAAATTCAAGTAAAAGACATCGAAGGGAATAACAGTACCGTTGATATTGCAAAAATGTTAGGCAATACAATCTATCAGAAAACCGCCGATTTGGGTGAGTTGGAACTAGCTCAACAAATCTACAAGAACGGTGAAGTAGAAGTATCTCCCGAACAGGCGGAAAGTATTAAAAAATATGTGAGTACGGGGTTCGTCGCTTTTGTTCAGGTAGCGGTTAATAAAGCGTTGTCTTAATTCTGTTGGACAGTAGGACAGTAGGTTTAAGATTTAAGTGTTTACGATTGAAAATAATATTGCTCCGGAAGTAAACCGGAGCAATATTATTAAAAGGCATCTTCGTAGTTCTTGATGAGAGCGTTCGCTTCTTGAATATCATGTGGAGTATAGATATCGGTCATAAGTATGCTGCTATGTCGGGCCTGATCCCGCACGCTTAGTGTATCATAATGCCGTAGCATATTGGTTATGCCGGTATCTTTGAGTGAGTAAAACTTGTATCGCTCCGGAAACTTTAGGTCCGGTCGCACATGGCGTGACCACCAGTCTCTGAACATTTTTTCTGATTTCTGTTTCATCCCTGGTCTGAACCCATCGGAGAATAAAAAGCAGTTGCTTGGCATATTAAAAATATTGAGGTCCAACATTAGGTGAATTACCTTGGCCGGCAAAGTAATAGTACCATCTTTTTTATTTTTTGATATCGTGTCTGGAAGAAAGATCGTTTGTTTGGCCAAGCTTATATTGGAAAGTTTGAGCTTACTCATTTCAGCCGGACGGATGAAGCAATAATATAAGATATAACTGGCTAAAAGGAAATGGGGATTCTTTTCTTTGAGATATTCCGTCAGTTTTATCAGTTCCTCTTTTGTTAGTTGTGTCCGGATTTTCTTTTTCCCTTTTCGGCCAATGACACTTATTCCTTCAGTAGGATTTTTAGTGAGATAATTCCGTTCCACACAATATGATGAGAACGATCTTAAGAATCCAAGATAGTTGTCCCGGGTGAATGCTGTATTATCCCTGGTTATATATACTTCTTCTAGGAGCATGACACAAAAATCTTTGTTGAATTGATAGATATAGGTAATAGGAATTTCTCTCCCTTGGTTATATAGCTCCATATTGCGGAGGTAGGAAGAGTAAGATTTTAAGGTTTCCGGACGGTAATTACCGTCACGAAGCATCTTGTAAATGTAAGTGCGGTATTTATCAATGATATCCTTGAATAAGGTATAGGCGTTTCCCTGCTCCTGCTCGATCCAGGGGTTCCAACCGAGTGAGAGTTTTTCAGATATCCGGATCATATAATCCTTTGCGTACTTTCTACGTTCGTTTGCTCTCTTGATAAAGTTAAGTTTGATTTTCTTTCGTCGCATTTCTCCTTTTGCAGGATCGAATGCATAGAAGTCAATGTACCAATCATTTCCAGTATGTAGGACCGGAGGAGTGAAACCTTGAATTTCCTTAAGTGAAGACATTTTTTTTTATTTGTTTTCGCTGCCTTGCGAGAACAAATCCGTTTATACCCGCCGTCCCGATTTCGTCCCGGCTGTTATTGAAGAATCGGGGCTAACTTTCTGATAATCAGTTAGTTAACCCCGATTTTGTCGGAATGAGGCGACTCGAACGCCCGACCCCTACGTCCCGAACGTAGTGCGCTACCAACTGCGCTACATTCCGATTGCTTAAGAAGTGGTGCCACCAGGAATCGAACCGGGGACACAAGGATTTTCAGTCCTTTGCTCTACCAACTGAGCTATGGCACCTTTCTCGTTTGCGGGTGCAAAGATAAGTATATTTTTTAATACCGCAATAACTTCGCGGGAAAATTTCGCCAAATTCTGACTGATGAAAATATTAATGAATTTTTGTTAGAATAAATATGTAGATAACTCACTATTTATGCAACATATTTTATAAATTTACGCACTGAAACTATCAAAACATTATAAACACTCTAATCCTATGTCATCACTGGCAATTATTATTATAGTAGTTCTATCAGCTACCCTCATTTATGTGTGGGCAAAGTGCCAGTCACTTCAAAAAGAGGTACATTCGAAAGAAAATAAAGAGAATGAACTTAAGAAGTTGGCTTTGGTTTTGCAGAACATCAATGCCTACTTCTTATTGATTGACAAGGATTTTGTAGTCTGTGACACCAATTATTATTCTTTGAACCGTCTGCCTGTTCAGGTAGGTGGAGTTACAAAAAGAGTGGGGGATTTGTTGCATTGTAGAAACGCGATTGCAGCCGGTGAATGTGGTCAGCACGAACAGTGTAAACTATGTTGTATTCGTGCGTCTATCGGTAAGGCTTTTTATAAGAAAGCAAGTTTTAAGAATCTGGAAGCCTCGATGAAGTTGTTGAGTGAGGATGAAATGACAGTGACTCCTTGCGATGTATCAGTATCGGGTACTTATTTGAATATTCATGGCCAAGATTATATGGTGCTGACTGTTTATGATGTGACAGAACTGAAAAATGTGCAAAGATTACTGACCATTGAAAAAGAACATTCCATCTCTGCCGAGAAATTGAAATCTGCCTTCATTGCTAATATGAGTCACGAAGTTCGTACACCGCTCAATGCTATTGTCGGATTTTCCGGTTTGATGGTATCGGCTTCCGGCGAAGAGGAAAGAAAAATGTATGCTGATATTATCGCAGAGAATAATGAACGATTGTTGCGCCTGGTGAATGATATTTTCGATCTTTCTCAAATAGAATCCGGGACGGTAGATTTCGTATATAAGGAGTTTGATGCCAATGATTTGTTGAGAGAATTGGATGGAATATTTAAGGCGAAATTGAATAACTCGCCGGTGAAATTGATTTGTGAGGCGCATGTACAACCTATTATGATGTATTCGGAACGAGAACGTATCATTCAGGTATTGTCTAACCTCTTACATAATGCGATGAAATTTACTGCGTCGGGTGAAATCCGTTTCGGATGCCGCCTGGAAGGAATGGAAGAAGTTTACTTTTTTGTGTCCGACACAGGCATTGGTATACCGGAAGAAGACCAGAAAAAGATATTCTCACGTTTCATAAAACTCGACCGTGAAATGCAAGGGACGGGACTTGGGCTGACTCTTTCGCAAACGATTATCCAAAATCTGGGTGGAAACCTCGAACTCGATTCGAAGGTCAACCGGGGATCTACTTTCAGCTTTGTGTTGCCGAGGGTGATTAAGCCGGAATTGATTAAGCCACAGCCATAAAGTAAATCGCCCTTACTACAGTTGTAAAGTGTATCTCAAAAGTGTTAAATCTGACTTTTGGAGATGCTTCACTTGACTGTAGTGAGGGTGATTTTATAAATTCAAGGCTTTTCGAATTGTCTTGAACTTCTTGATGAACAGGATGAATGTTTAGTCTTTACGACTTAGGTGCATCCTTATCTTTGTCTCCGGTTTCCGGAGATGCTTTGCTGGCAGAGGAACTTCCGAAGGAAGCTGAACCGGAGGATGCTGTGCCTGAAGTTGCTGCATTAGAAGCGGTTGCCCCGGGGTTAGTTGTGCTTGTCCCAGTTGTTCCTCCTGTGTGTGCAGAAGTTGCATTAGCAGGACGCGGGGCATTAACGCTGCTTGCACTAACATTTGCAGTGGCAGGTTGAGCCTGAACTTCCCAATGGAACGGTTCGAAATTGGAATTAGGATCTACCCAAGATGGTTTCTTGGAAGCGTAGATAATAAACGGAGCAACGACAACGATAATTGCACCGATAATTAGTACGGAGAACCAAACGGTGTTGCTACCGGTAGAAATCTGGCTGGGCGGGATGAAGCTAAGAATAAAGGCAAGTAATGATCCGCAGAAGCCAAGACCGCCAACAAACCACATCAGGCCGTTGCCGGATTTACCGATACGGAACGGACGGTTGAGTTTCTTCATCTTATAACGCAATGCGATAGCTCCGGAGAACATCAACAGGTACATAATCAGATAAAGAATAACTGTCAGCTGTGACAGAATTTGATAGAAACTCTGTACGGAAGGCATAACAACAAACAACAAACTTAATACGGTTACAGCGATACCCTGTACGAACAAGATATTCTTTTGTACACCCAGCTTGTTTGTTTTCTGGAAGAACGGAGGCATATAACCGGCTTTACCTACGGCAAATATACCTTTGGACGGACCGGCAACCCATGTCAATACACCAGCCAATACACCGAAAGCAAGAGCGACCGCAATGATTGGTGACAACCAGGAAGCATGAATATATTTGAAATAGTTGTCGAAACCGACGAGCAGGCTTTGAGTCAGGTTGATGTCTTTAGCAGGGATAATCACACCTAATGCGAAAGTACCCAAAACGAAGATCAACACTGTGATAAGCGCACCAATAAATACGGCTTTCGGATAGTTTTTAGAAGGGTTATCTACGTCTTTTACGTGGATACCGCCCATTTCCATACCGGCATAAAACAAGAAGATACTGGCAGCAAGAACGACATTATCGAAGTTGGTAAAGTCGGGGAAGAAGCTGCTGTTGAAATCCATATTGGAATGTCCGCCCGTTGCCAGGTAAATGATTCCTAAGATAATCAACAATCCGGCCGGGATAATGGTACCGACCATACCACCGATTTTGGCTACTTTACCTACCCAGCTCATACCTTTCAGGGAGATGAAAGTGGCCAGCCAATAGATGATAAGTACGACGACGAGCGTATAATACTTATTGTTTGCCAGTGACATGTCATGTACGTCATTCATTCCGATGAAAGCGATAGATACGGCACCAAACGTTAATACTGTCGGATACCAGATCGTACTTTCGATCCATTGCACCCAGATGGCGAGGAATCCCAGTTTCTTGCCGTAGGCCTCGCCTACCCACCGGAATACACCACCCTGCTTATCCTGAAACATTGCTGCCAACTCGGCTGCAACGAGCGATGTAGGGATTAGAAAGACAATAGCTGCAAAAAGATAATAGAAGGCCGAACTCATTCCGTATACGGCCTCGGCTGGTAGTCCACGCAAGGATACTACTGCCGTAACATTCATGATAGCAAGGGTAAACACACCCAGCTTCACTGCATTTTTAATATTTGCCATAAGTTAAGGTTTTAAGTGAAAAATATTTTAAAGTCAGTGTTATAACAACATTTTGCGCGAGATGTTTCCGCAATCTCTTTCAAAGTTCGTTAATTAACATCGCCGGAACGGGATATTGCAACCCCCGATTTACCTGTTTCGGAACAATTACTTTTCTCGATTGTTTCTAAACAATCTAAATTATATGTGAACCATTTTATTATAAACTAAGTAGTTATGAAATCAGCGTTTTCAGATTTTATTTCCGGGAAAAAGGGGATTTATGGTATTCTTCACATTATTATATTAATAATGTCTCTTTTTCTGGTTATCAGTATCTCGGTGGATACTTTTAAGGGAATTCCGTTCTATACACAGTCTTCTTACATGAAGGTACAGCTATGTATCTGCCTTTGGTTTCTTTTCGATTTTGTGTTGGAGTTCTTTTTGGCAAAACATAAAGGACGCTATCTGCGGACACACTTTATCTTTTTATTGGTGGCTATCCCTTATCAGAATATCATCGCATATTATGGATGGACGTTTTCGGATGAGATTACCTACCTGCTTCGTTTCATTCCTTTATTAAGAGGAGGATATGCGCTTGCTATTGTGGTCGGCTGGCTGACTTACAACCGGGCTTCGAGCCTGTTTGTCTCTTATCTGACGATGTTGCTGGCAACAGTTTATTTCTCCAGTCTGGCATTTTTTGTGCTCGAGCATCGGGTAAATCCATTGGTGAATGATTATGGAGATGCCTTGTGGTGGGCTTTTATGGATGTCACTACCGTGGGGTCGAATATTATAGCGCAGACCGTGACCGGACGCGTGCTTTCCGTTTTGCTGGCTGCCTTGGGTATGATGATGTTTCCTATCTTTACGGTTTATATTACAAATCTGATTCAACAATCCAACAAGCGTAGAAAGCAATATTACGAAGAGGAGGAACAACAGAAAAAGGCTTCCGCCCAAAAGGAATCGGCAGAAAAAGCTGTCGTACAGAAGGTTAATACATAATATGCTTGTGTGGCGGATAAAAACAGATAGAATGAGAGAAATTGTAATGTGTTGAAAATCAGCTTAGAAATACTTTTCTTAATAGTATTATTACTTTTCTTTATAAGCATGGAAGGAAAAGGGGAGGAAAAGTGGAATAACTTTCTATCTTTGTAGAAAAGAGACAGAGGCAAACAGTTGTTAGTTGCTGTCTCTAAATGAAGAAGTTCCACCTTATCCGAGTGAATAATAGTGACACTGATATACTCATTTTAATAACTGGAGTTGCATAGGGGTAAATTTAATTTGTTGTATTTGATAATTAATACCGTTTGTATTGAAAACACTGGTGGGGAGTCAAGCGGGAAATCAATGGGATAAGGAGGAATAGAAAAAGGTTACTATCGGGAGATAGTAACCTTTACCTACTTATAAAAGAGATCGAGAGAGTTTTTAGTCAACAACGGTGATATGGTTGTTGCTAAACACATTTAATTCCAGCTTGTTCATGATGTATTGAATAGCTAACTGCGCTTTCACGGAGTTGCCCGATCCATCCAAAGGAGGAGCAAAGGCGGCAATACCGAACTGTCCGGGCAGTACCCCCATCACACCACCGCCTACACCTGTCTTGGCAGGAATACCGGAAGTGTACATCCAGTCGCCGGTATGTTCATAGAAACCTACTGCGGCAATCATGGCAGTGATTTTAGGAGCCAGCGTGGCATCAAAAACTTCTTTCTTAGTCACCGGATTTACACCACCGTTGGCGATTGTGCCGGCTGCAATGGAAAGCTGCAATGCAGTCACTCCCAATGAGCACTGACGGGTGTAGAGGTCTAATGACATATCCGGATCATCATAAATCCGATTATAATTTTTCAGCAACCATGCGATAGAACGGTTGTTGAAGTTGGTATCCGATTCGGACTTGTACAATTCATCAATCAACTGTGGGGCGCTGCCGCATAAATCGGTCACGTTTCCTACGATGGCATCCCATTTCTTGGCAGAGTCGCCAATGGGCTGCACCATGCTGCAGGCGGAGATAGCTCCGGCGTTTACCAATGGAGTAGACGGATGGTCGTTCTCCAGCAAGATGGCGATAATTGAATTGAAAGGTAAGCCTGTTGCATCGGCTCCAATCTTGTCCAGGATTTCTTTGGCACCATATTGGCGCAGTGCCAGAATAGCCGTATGTACTTTGGATACGGATTCTATACCGAAGCGGTAGTCAGTATCTCCCACATGGATGGTCTGCCCGTTGAGCAGGCAGACACTGATTCCAAAGAGATCTTTGTTGACATTTGCCAGGTAGGGGATATAGTCGGCGTTCTTGCCGCCGGTATTAGTCTTTACCTGATCGTATGCCTCCTGTACCACTTCTTTCAATTGAGCGAGTGTTACTTTTTTATCCATAGATCTTTTTTATTTTTTTACGGTTTTACGACGACCACCATGGTTGAACATCTTAGCTTCTACCGGAAGATTCTTTTCTTGAGCCATACGGGTAGGAGTAGGATATTCCAGTTTTTCCAGTTCAGTGATGGCGTTGTTGATGTCGCCCAGTAGCATATCTGCCATATCGCGGCTGAATCCCTGACGGACAACGACACGCATCACTACATAATCTTCCAGTTTGGAAGGCAAGGTGTAAGCAGGAACCATCCAACCGTGTTGAGACAGTTTGTCTTGCAAATCGTACAAAGTCCATTTGGCGTTCTTTGCATATTCCGGTTTCAGATACCAGATGAATAATGGGTTCACAACATCATTAGAGTAGTTGACAAACGGAACCATCTTGGCTATTTCGCTGTGGATATATTTAGCAATTTGCAGGGAGTTGTACTGTACTTCTTTGTATCCCTGGAATCCTAAACGGATGAATTGATAATATTGTCCCAGGATTTGTGCAGCCGGACGAGAGAAGTTCAAACCTACCTGTGTAATGTTGGCACCCAGATAATTTACGCTGAATGACATTTCTTCGGGCAGATATTCTTTGCCTTTCCAGCAAACCCATCCGAGTCCCGGATATACCAAACCAAACTTATGGCCGGATACGCTGATAGAAAGTACCCATTTCAAACGGAAGTCCCATTTCTTTTCCGGATACAGGAACGGAAGGATGAAACCACCACTGGCGGCATCTACGTGGATAGGAATGTCATAACCGGTCTTGGCATTGTAAGCATCCAGTGCTTTGTCCAATGCTTCGACGTCATCATTCAGTCCAGTCCATGTAACACCTTGGATAGGCACGATACAGATGGTGTTTTCATCACACATTTTCAAAGCTTCTTCGGGGTCAAGAGTGGTTTTTTCGAGTGTCAAAGGCACTTCACGCATTTCAATCTGCCACAACTGTGCAAACTTTTCCCAAACAACCTGGAAACCTGTAGAAATAACAAAGTTTGGTTTATCAAACGGTTTGCCCTGTGCTTGTCTTTTCTTGCGCCAACGCAACCAGGCAGCTACACCACCCAACATACATGCTTCTGAAGAACCGATAGCCAAAGCACCGGTTTTCCAGGTATCTTTTTCAGGAGAGTTCCACAAGTTGGCAACGATGTTGATACATTTACCGTTCATCACTGCGATACGCGGATATTCTGTTTCATCAATGTAGTTGATGTTAATGGCCTCATTCATCAGCTTAGTGGCGTATTCATCCATATAAGTAGTCACGAAAGTAGCCAGATTCAAACGTGGTTGGGTTTGAGCAAATGTTTCATCTTTCACCATTTGATAGGCGACTTCAGGAGTAGTAGGTCCATCAGGTATTTTCTCTACCGGAGAGGGTTGTAACATTCTGTCTGAACCAAATACATCGGTTTTTGCATCACCTTTTCTGAAATTTAAATCTTCCATACTAATTTGTTTTTTTAAAGGTTTAGGGCGATGGGGATTTTCCCCGTCGAATTTCCCACAACAACAGCAGATAGTTTTGAAAGTTTCCGGGTTTTACATTATTTGGCGTTTATTAAGGAGGAGGACGTCCTTATTGAAACGGGCCTATTCACCACGGAGGACGCAGAGGACACAAAGGTGAATCTTGGTCATTTCTGTACTGAAATGAGCTAAATGATAATTTTGCGGAGTGCCCTGAAAGGGCTTAATTATATAGCGTAGGGCAACGCCCTACGTAAAAGCGACAATCTGAATTTGCGCCCTGAAAGGGCATAATTGTATACAGTTCCGCCCTTTCAGGGCTTGTGGCTGGTGTGTTTTTTTCGTAGGGCGTTGCCCTACGCTATATAATTAAGCCCTTTCAGGGCACCCCAATAAATATATAATTGTAAGGCTTTCAGCCTAACCGATAAATTCTCATTTAACCGATAAATTCCCATTTAAAAGAACGGTACTGAAATGAATGAAACCTTGCTTTCTAACTGCTGATTACTCATTATTTCTTTATCCGTACGTTTACTGTTTGGGTAGCGTCACCGAGAAATATGGATTGGGCGTATGTTGTTCGAAGATGATAGCTTTCATCTTTTCTACAACGTCCGGATGTTGGAGTGCTATATCAGTATCTTCGTGAATGTCCGTTTTTAAGTTGTAGAGGAACGGTGTTCCTTTTTTTACCACCATCTTCCAATCGTCCATGCGTACGGCAATCTGGTCTGTTTCATCAAATTCCCAATACAGGAAATCATGTTTCTTTTGCTTTTTCTTACCCAGCAGTGTGGGAGCAAAAGAAATCCCATCGAAATAATCGACTTCTTTTTCTTTATTGCGATATTTCTTTTCGTAGTCCTTGATGCCGATCACTTCGCAGAATGTAGGCATTAAATCATAAAAAGCACAGATGTGATCGTTCACTTTACCTGCTGGTATGTGCCCCGGCCAACGCGCGATAAACGGAATACGTATTCCTCCTTCATGACACTGGCGTTTTAATCCGCGCAGCTTTCCGTCTCTGCCGAAGAAAGTAGGGTCGGCTCCGCCTTCTTCGTGAGGGCCGTTATCACTGGAGAAAATAACCAATGTGTTTTCGTCCAGCCCTTTCTCTTTCAGCTTTTTTAGGACTTCACCCACGTAATAATCCAGCCGGGTAATCATTCCTGCAAATTGAGCATGAGTGTGCGTAATAGCATTGTATCGTGAGCCTTCGCTTCCTTTAAACTCTTTGTCCGGGTTGAATTTGGCTTTGTATTCATTCAGGATGGAATCTTCCGGTTGAACGAGTTCCGCATGAGGTAAGGTGTAAGTCAGTATGCCGAAAAACGGTTGTTTGTCGTCTTGTTGGTCCAGCCACTCCAATGCTTTCTGATGAATCATGTCGGCCGAGTATTGCGGACGTTTCTGGTAGTCGGGACCATACATCGGATATTTGATGTTTTCATCCATCACCACCCGCACCACTCCGGTGTCGCCCAACGCTTTACTATAACGGTTCAGGAAATTGGGATAGTAGAGATGAGCCTGAAATTGACAGATGTAACCGTAGTATTCATCTATTTCCCGTTTGTCGGGAGTAGAACGCGAGCCTTCATATCCTCCCGCCCATTTGCCGAACATACCCGTGGTATAGCCATTGTCTTTCATTATTTCCGGTAAGATTACATGGTCGGAATCATAAGGGTGTTGTCCTACTATCGAATATTCTTGGTTTTGCCCATACAACACGATCGGTACATTTTTCCAGTATTCTTTGTTGCCTCGCACCTCGCAGTGGCCTGAATGTTGCCCTGTCATGAATGAAGCTCTGGAAGGCGCGCTGACGGGACTGCCGGCGTATGCCTGTGTAAAACGCATACCTTCATTCGCCATCGTGTCTATATGAGGGGTGCGGATAAATGGTTGACCGTAACAGCCTAAATCTCCATATCCCATGTCATCGCAGAGAATGAAAAGAATATTGGGTGGAGTATTTGATTGGGGCGGTGTAGTGTTTTCCGGTGCTTTGTTAGTGGCTGTTGCAGCGCAGGCAACAGTGGACATAAGGGTTAGAATGAAAGGTTGTTTCATTGTTTTTGGGGGTTAAGTGTGTTATTATTAGTAGAAAAAGATGTGTCCGGCAAAGAACGGACACATCTTTTTCATCGTCTGTTTAACTTAATTCAATGATTTCTTCATTGCAGTTCGTCAGCTTTTCTATTCCTTCGTTGGTTACTACCCAAGAGTTTTCAATGCCTACGGGGCCTACACCCGGAATAACGATTTTCGGTTCGAGGGCAAAGACCATGCCCGGTTCTAATTGTTGTTTCATGCGGGGAGCCAATACCGGAGCTTCATTAATTTCGAGTCCGATACCGTGGCCGATAAACTTGGCTTGTTGCCCTGTTCCCATAAATTTGTCGGCAAATCCGGCTTCTTTGGCCATTTCGGCAGCTGTGTCATAAAGCACTTCACAAGCAATGCCCGGTTTGGCGATGGAAGCAATCTTTTCCTGAATATCCAAACAAACCTGATGGGCGGTGTAAGCCTCTTCGGGCAGTTTGCCTATTGAGAATACACGGCTCATGTCGTTCATGTAGCCGTTGAAGTTGCCTCCCAAGTCCACCATAACGCTCTGACCTTCTTTTAGCGGAGTTTTATTTGCTCCTCCCGGCAAAGCAGGATCAAGTCCCTGTCCACCTAAAGCAAAATCATAGGGCGAGGGGTATCCGGCATTGTCTCCGGTCAGTACGCTACCCATGAATATTTCCATGCTGCGTCCGAATACCCGGAAAATTCCGAGGCAACCTTGCAGACGCATCAGGCGTTCTATTTCAATGGAAAACTCGATGTCCGTCATACCGGGGCGATATACGCTTGGAATCTGCTCGTATGCCTTGGCGTGGGCAATGCCCGAACGGCGGAACATCTCGATTTCTACAGGTGTTTTCACGCTGCGTGCCTGACGAATCAACGGGGTGCCATTTACAACTTCTGCTTCCGGAAACAGGCTGGCCAGACGGCAATATTCCGTATAAGGGAGTTCGTCACCTTCTAACATCAGTTTGGTTGGCATCGGCAATCCTTGTTCTTTCAACAGGTCAAGGATTTGTTCCGGTTTGCGAATCGAGAACGAATGTTCTCCTGTGATATTATTAGGGCGTTTGAAAAACAAGAGTGCAGGCGAATGAAGGGGGAGGTAAAGATAGCCACTGACTACACAGCCATACGTGTAAATTAAATTTGCATTACAAGTGATAAGTGCGGCGTCAATGCCCTGTGACACCATCAGACTGCGAATCTTGTCACGGCGAAATTTCAATTCGGGTTGTAGCATTTTTTATTTATTACATGATTATTAATTACAAAACTAGTAATGGTAAATTATTAGTTGTGAGTTGTTTATCTGATATAACAAATTCACAAACCATTATTTAACCTATCATGCCACAAAGATAATTAATTCCAGCGAAAATAATGTTAATCTCAAAAAAATAGCGCTACCCGCGTCCTGTCACAGGAGGCGAGCAGCGCAAACCACAAATACAAATACAACTAAACAAAGTCTTCTAAATAACGCCTTGTCCCATCATTGCGTGAGCTACTTTCATAAATCCGGCAATGTTGGCACCCTTCACATAATTAATGTATCCGTCGGGTTCCGTGCCGTACTTCACGCATTGTGCATGGATGCCGTGCATGATTGCATGGAGCTTTTCGTCCACTTCGGCAGCACTCCAGCTTAGGTGCATTGCGTTTTGAGACATTTCCAAACCGGAAGTGGCAACACCGCCTGCGTTGACCGCTTTACCCGGAGCATACATTGTCTTATGTTCAATAAAGAGGTCGATTGCTTCGGGAGTACATCCCATGTTGGAAATTTCTCCGACGCAAAGTACGTCATTTTTTATGAGATTTTGAGCATCTTCTCCATTTAATTCATTCTGGGTAGCACAAGGAAGCGCGATGTCTGCTTTCACTTCCCATGGGCGCTTGCCTTCTACAAAGGTAGCATTCGGATACTGTTCTGCATAAGGTGCAACAATGTCATTACCCGACGAACGAAGTTCGAGCATATAGTCTATCTTTTCGCCGCTGATACCATCCGGATCGTAGATATATCCGTCCGGACCGGAAATTGTAATCACTTTGGCACCCAGTTCGGTAGCTTTGGTAGCTGCTCCCCATGCAACGTTGCCGAAACCGGAAATAGCGACTGTCTTACCTTTTATATCAATGCCTTTCGCTTGTAGCATCTGATTTACAAAATACAGACCACCGAAACCGGTAGCTTCCGGGCGAATCAACGAGCCTCCGAATTCTAATCCCTTGCCGGTGAATGTGCCTGTAAATTCGCGAGTCAGTTTCTTATACATACCGAACATATAACCTACTTCACGTCCGCCTACGCCGATATCACCGGCTGGTACATCCATATCCGGTCCGAGGTGGCGCCACAGCTCCAACATAAAGGCTTGGCAGAAACGCATAATTTCAGCATCACTCTTACCGCGCGGAGAGAAATCGGAACCACCTTTTCCACCACCCATAGGCAGCGTGGTCAGTGCATTTTTGAATGTCTGTTCGAAACCGAGGAATTTCAGAATGGAAAGATTGACGGAAGCATGGAAACGGATACCGCCTTTATAAGGACCGATCGCATTATTGAATTGTACACGATAACCGAGGTTGGTCTGCACCTCGCCTTTGTCGTCCACCCACGTCACACGGAAAGTGAAGATACGGTCGGGTTCTACCAATCTTTCTATGATTTTAGCTTTTTCAAATTCAGGATGTTGATTGTATATATCTTCGATAGAAAGAAGAACTTCCTTCACTGCTTGAAGATATTCAGATTCACCGGGATGCTTAGCCTCCAAAGAGGACATGATTTTCTGGATGTTCATGATACTATATTTTAAAAGGTTAATTCTGATAAAATGTCAACTAACTCACTGCAAATATAGGAAAATTTTTCAAAGTTGCTTGTTTTAATGCGGATATTTTGATTAAATAATGATAAAATGTCAATTTCTTCTGCTGAAAAACACAAAGCCCCGCAGCCTGTAATATAAAATACAGGTTACGGGGCTTGTATGTGTTTATAAATAGGAAGTGCCGCTTTAGAATTTTGGTTTCATTCCTAGATTATACATGATGAATCCGTAAATATCAGCTTGTTCTTCCAGTACTTTAGCCATTGGTTTGCCTGCGCCATGTCCGGCTTTGCTGTCAATACGGATCAGTGTCGGATTCGTACCGTCGTTGTCGGCTTGCAGGGTAGCGGCAAACTTGAATGAGTGGGCAGGGACTACACGGTCGTCATGGTCAGCGGTAGTGACCAGTGTTGCCGGATATTTCGTGCCTGGTTTCAGGTTGTGCAGTGGAGAGTAGCCTTTGAGGTATTCAAACATCTCTTTGCTGTCTTCGCTTGTGCCGTAATCGCTTGCCCAGTTCCAGCCGATAGTAAATTTATGGTAGCGGAGCATATCCATCACACCTACCTGCGGAATCGCTACACGGAACAGGTCAGGACGCTGTGTCATGCAGGCACCTACCAACAGACCACCGTTGGAACCTCCTACAATGGCGATTTTATCTTTATTCGTATATTTCTGGTCGATCAGATATTCGGCAGCAGAGATGAAATCGTCGAATACGTTCTGTTTCTGCATTTTAGTTCCGGCTACGTGCCAGTCTTCACCGTATTCACTACCACCGCGCAGGTTTACTTGTGCGTAGATACCCCCATTTTCGAGGAATGGAATGCGTGTGGCGCTGAAGCCCGGGTTGAGGCTGATGCCGAAGCCACCGTATCCATAGAGGAATACAGGGTTCTTGCCGTCTTTCTTCAAATCTTTCTTATAAGTAAGGAACATCGGAATTTTTACGCCGTCTTTGCTGGCGAAGAATACTTGTTCGGTCACAAAATCGTCCGAGTTGAATTGTACTTTCGGGGCACGATATAGTTCGTAGGTGTTCTGATCCATGTCGTATTTGTAGGTAGCACCCGGTATGGTGAATGAAGTGAATCCGAAGAAACATTCTTTGTCGTCTTTGTTGCCGCTAAAGCCTACGGAACCGAGTGACGGCAGTTGGATTTCCTGGATTTGTTTGCCGTCGAGACCGTAAACGTATGCGTGGTTCGAGGCATCTTTGTCATAAGTAAGGAACAGTTTGCCACCGATCACTTCCGCATTTGAAAGAACAGCTTCCGATTCGGGTACGAGCTCTTTCCAGTCTTCCAGCTTCGGACGGTTGATGTCGGCTACCATGATCCGGTTTTTCGGTGCACCGTAGTTGGTATAAATATAAATCTGGTCGCCGATAACTTCGATTGGGTAATATTGGTAGTCGAGGTCTGTAGTCAGCTGGATGAAGGGTGAATTCGGCTTTTTCAAATCCCGTATAAACAGGTTGTTACCTCTTCCGGCGCCGGATTCCGTCAGGAAGAGAATCCGTTCGTCTTCACTGGTGCTCGATGTATAGAAACGTTTCGGATAAGCAGGATTCTGATAAATCAGTTTATCTTTTGACTGTGGCTCACCGATTTTGTGATAATAGATTTTGTGATTCTCGTTCACGTTGGAGAACTCTTTTCCTTTGGACGGTGCATCATAGGCACTGTAGTAGAAACCGTCTCCCTGCCAGGCAGCACCGGTGAACTTGGCCCATTCGATGTGGTCTTCCAGTAGTTTTCCGCTTTCGGTATCCATTACATAAATTTCAGACCAGTCCGAACCGCTGCGTGAAATACTGTAAGCGGTGTACTTGCCGTCGTTTGAGAAATAAAGACCGGTCAGTGCCACTGTTCCGTCGTCCGATAGTTTGTTGGGATCGAGGAAAACACGCGGTTCGCCGTCCAATGAGTCCTGCACATAGAATACACTCTGGTTCTGCAGACCGTCATTTTTACTGAAATAATACTTTCCATGTTTCTTGATCGGAGCACTGATTTTCTCGTAATCGGCCAGTGTTGTCAATCGTTTCAGCAGGTTTTCGCGGAACGGGATCTGGCTAAGATACTCATTCGTTACTTTGTTTTGTGCTTCTACCCAGGCAGTAGTGGCTGCGCTGGTGTCATTTTCCAACCATCTGTAAGGGTCGGGAACTTGTGTGCCGAAGTACACATCTACAGTGTCTACCTTTGTCGTCTCGGGGTAAACCAGCTTTTTTTGTTGGGGAGCGCATGACATCACCATGATTCCACTCATTAATAAAGTTACCTTTTTCATGTGAATAAAAAGTCTTTTTGAATAAACTTAAAGTTACAAATCTACAAAATAATAAGAGATAAACAAGTAAACTTTATAAAGAAGATGATGGAAAATGAGATTTAAAGAATTAACTTTGCAAAAGTAATCATCAAGTATAAAGGACTATGGGTAATTTTATTACGAGTATCAAGGTTAATCATATTTTTCATTTGGAGAACTTTTGTATACCAATCTCTGAAAATGAAAAAAAACATCTGATTATTACGGGAAAGAACGGAAGTGGTAAGACTATTCTGTTGAATGCAATTGTGGAGCATTTAAGTAAGGTTTGTAATGATAAGATGTTGAGTTTCTTAGATTTTAAGAAATATTTAGAGTCTAATCAAGCATGGTTGCAGCAAGCTGAGACCACTGGTGATTCGAAAAGTATTGCTTCCGGCCAGAATAACGTTGAATATTATAAAAATAGAATTGAAGAATTTTATGGAAAAGTAGAACTTTCATTCCATGATATATACTCTATACCTAAGGATTTTTTAAGTCAGGACTTTATTATAGCTTACTATGCTGATGAACGTAAGTCTCTTTTTGTAGAACCGAAGAATCCTGTTAAGCCAGATTTGAAGATGAAGACTGATCTGAAACATAATAAAGTAGATCAGTTCTTGAACTTTATGGTTGACTGTAAAGTGCAAGAGGCCTTAGCTCGTAATGAAGGAAAAACGGAGGATGCTGATTATATTCGTCAATGGTTTGTCGGCTTCCGAAATATCCTTCGTCAGATATTTGATGATACAACCTTAGAACTTGATTTCAATTATAAAGATTACTCTTTCCTCATTCAAACACGCGGAAAGTCGTTTAAATTCACCGAACTATCAGCAGGATATTCGGCTGCATTAGACATTGTAGCTGATTTAATTTTAAAAATGCAATCACAGAATAATGTGGTCCGTGCATACGAGAAAGAAGGAATTGTGTTGATTGATGAAATAGAAACGCATCTTCATTTGGAACTACAAAGAGTGATTTTGCCGATATTGACTACTATTTTTCCTAACATACAGTTTGTTGTCACTACTCATTCCCCTTTTATTCTTAATTCTTTAGAGAATGCTGTTGCTTTTGATTTGGAGCATCGTGAACCAATTGAAGACTTAACGGATTATTCTTATGAAGCATTAGCAGAAGGTTACTTTGGTGTTCGTACAGACTCCAGTGAGATTCAAATGCGTTTACAACGGATGGAAGAATTGATTCGTTCTGATCGGCTTTCTATTTCGGATAAAAGTGAGTTGGAAATGTATCTACAGGATTTTGATAAGATTCCGGAAGCAGTTGCTCCTGCTATTAAAGCTAAATATTATGATCTGAAAAGAGAGTGGCAAAATAAGAATTAATTAAGATGATTAGAATTTGTAAAAATGCAGATAAGCCACAAACTTTAGATAAGAGTTATAATACGGACGAGGTCTGCAAACAATTACTGATGGATCAGAATGATAAATGTTATCTATGCGAACGGCGTTTGACAACTGATTATCAAGTAGAGCATTTTAAATCGCAAGCCAATAATGGAGACTTGAAGCAAACATGGGAAAACTTATTTGTAGCTTGTGGATACTGTAACAATAAAAAGTCGAATAAGTATGATGATATCTTAGATCCGACTCAATATGATATCGAAACTATAATAGAACATTCAAATGATTTTGTTAATCAGAAAGCAATATTTGATAGTGATAATAGAACTTCTGAAGTACTTTCAACGATAAAGTTATTGAATTTATTATTTAATGGAAAACTATCTTATAGGAATTGTCGTGAGCAACGATTTTATGATGAATTTATTCAAAAAATGAATTTCTTTTCTTATGTTGTTGATGAATATATGTCAGGTAAGAAAGAATATTATTATCCGGTTATAAAAGAACAGTTGGATATTCGTAGTGAATATTTGGGATTTAAATATGCAATTATTCATAGCAACGATTTGCTGAAACATGATTTTGGAGATATGACGATTTGGAATAAGAAAGGAGAATGACTTTATGCTTAGTAAATATAAATTAAACCAGCTTTACTTCAAAGATACACAGTTCGCCAACCTGATGACAAGGCGAATTTTTAACGTGTTGTTAATCGCCAACCCTTATGACGCTTTTATGCTGGAAGATGACGGGCGCATTGATGAGAAGATTTTCAATGAATACACCTCTTTATCTTTGCGTTATCCGCCTCGTTTCTCGCAGGTATCCACAGAGGAGGAAGCATTGGCGCAGTTGGAAAATATGTCGTTCGACCTGGTGATTTGTATGCCGAGCACGGGGGATAATGACAGTTTTGATATCGGTCGTCATATAAAAGAGAAATATGAGCATATTCCTATCGTGATCCTGACTCCTTTCAGCCATGGTATTACCAAACGGATTATCAATGAAGATTTGAGTGCGTTTGAATATGTGTTCTGTTGGTTGGGCAATACCGACCTGCTGGTGTCTATTATCAAATTGATAGAAGACAAGATGAATCTGGAACACGATGTGCAGGAAGTCGGTGTGCAGTTGATTCTTTTGGTGGAGGATGGCATTCGTTTCTATTCTTCTATTTTGCCGAATCTGTATAAGTTCGTGTTGAAGCAGAGTCAGGAGTTCTCTACTGAAGCCTTGAATGCGCACCAGCGTACACTTCGTATGCGCGGGCGGCCTAAGATTGTACTGGCACGTACGTATCAGGAGGCAATGGAAATTTATCATAAGTATCAAAATAATATATTAGGAGTAATCACCGACGTCCGTTTCCCGAAAGTGGAGCGGGGGGAGAAAGACGGTCTGGCAGGTATCAAGCTGTGTGCCGAGATACGCAAGAACGATCCGTTTGTTCCGTTGATTATCCAGTCGTCCGAATCGGAAAATTCGTCTTATGCCGCTAAGTACGGCGCTAGCTTTATTGATAAGAACTCAAAAAAGATGGATGTCGATTTGCGTCGTATCGTTTCCGATGATTTTGGTTTTGGTGATTTTATATTCCGTAACCCGGCTACCGGGGAAGAGATTGCCCGTGTCCGGAATCTGAAAGAACTGCAAAACATTCTTTTTGCCGTACCTGCGGAGTCTTTCTTATATCATATCAGCCGGAATCATGTGTCGCGTTGGTTCTATTCTCGTGCCATGTTCCCGGTAGCCGAGTTTTTAAAACCGATTACCTGGAATAGTCTTCAAGATGTGGATGCTCACCGGAAAATCATCTTTGAGGCGATTGTGAAGTATCGTAAGATGAAGAACCAGGGAGTCGTGGCTGTGTTTAAGCGAGACCGTTTCGACCGTTATTCTAACTTTGCCCGTATCGGGGATGGTTCTTTGGGCGGAAAAGGGCGTGGACTGGCGTTTATTGATAATATGGTGAAGCGTCATCCGGAGTTTGAAGAGTTTGAGAACGCACGTATTGCTATTCCTAAAACGGTGGTGCTTTGTACGGATGTGTTTGATGAATTTATGGACACTAATAATCTGTATCAGATTGCGCTGTCAGATGCGGATGATGCTACGATTCTGAAATACTTTCTGAAGGCAAAGTTGCCTGACCGCTTGGTGGAGGACTTCTTTACTTTCTTCGATGTAGTGAAATCTCCGATTGCCATCCGTTCCTCATCTTTGCTTGAAGATTCTCATTATCAGCCGTTTGCAGGAATCTATAACACATACATGATTCCTTATCTGGATGATCGGTATGAAATGTTGCGCATGCTTTCGGATGCCATCAAAGGGGTGTATGCATCAGTCTATTTCCGTGACAGCAAAGCGTATATGCAGGCTACTTCGAATGTGATCGATCAGGAAAAGATGGCTGTTATCTTGCAGGAGGTAGTTGGCAATCAATATGGCGACCGTTATTATCCGTCTATGTCGGGTGTGGCTCGTTCACTGAATTATTATCCTTTAGGAGATGAAAAAGCCGAAGAAGGAACGGTTAATCTGGCTTTGGGATTAGGGAAATATATTGTAGACGGTGGTATGACCCTTCGTTTTTCTCCCTATCATCCCAATCAGGTGTTGCAAACCAGTGAAATGGAAATCGCTCTGAAAGAGACCCAGACCCGTTTCTATGCTTTGGATTTAAAAAATGCCGGACATGATTTTTCTATTGACGATGGTTTCAATTTACTGAAACTCCATGTCAAAGAGGCGGAAAACGATGGTGCCCTGCGTTATATTGCCTCTACGTATGATCCGTACGATCAGATTATCCGAGATGGTCTGTATCCTGGGGGGCGCAAGGTGATTACTTTTGCCAATATCCTGCAACATGATGTTTTCCCGTTGGCTCGTATTCTGCAGTTGGTCTTGAAATATGGTGAACAGGAGATGCGCCGTCCGGTTGAAATTGAATTTGCAGCAACGTTAAGTCGCGAACATGATAAATCCGGAACCTTCTATCTGTTACAGATACGTCCTATCGTAGACAGTAAAGAAATGCTGGACGAAGATTTGAACGAGATACCGGATGAAGATGTGATTCTCCGCTCATATAATTCGTTGGGACACGGTATCATGAATGATATTTATGATGTGGTCTATGTAAAAACCGATAATTATAGTGCCTCTAACAATCAGGCAATTGCTTGGGAGATAGAAAAGATCAACCAACAGTTCTTGAATGAAGGAAAGAATTATGTGCTTGTCGGTCCGGGACGTTGGGGAAGCAGTGATACATGGCTCGGTATTCCTGTGAAGTGGCCTCATATCTCGGCTGCCCGTGTGATTGTGGAAGCCGGACTGACCAACTATCGGGTAGATCCCAGTCAAGGAACACATTTCTTTCAGAATCTGACTTCGTTCGGGGTTGGATATTTCACTATCAATGCCTTTATGAATGATGGTGTGTATAATCAGGACTTCCTCAATGCGCAACCTGCGGTGGAAGAAACGAAATATCTTCGTCATGTCCGCTTTGAGAAACCGATGGTGGTCAAGATGGATGGAAAGAAGAAGCAGGGTGTGGTTTTGATGCCGGAGGCTTAAGGTGGAATAGGGGCCAGTTGTAAATCGTGAGAGAGATTTGGGGTGTAGCAACTGCATTTCCCTTGATAACAATTTTATAATATATGGTGTTAGAATGAAAGTGATATCCTTACATGTTCCTACCTATTAAGAAAAACTAACTATTGCTTACGAATAGACTCTATTGATATATTTATATGTGAAATTTGAATGGTAACTTTCCGCTGATTATTAAAAACAGAATATAATCAGCGGAAAGTTTTGTTTTTCATGGTTGATGTTAGATGTATTTCCTTAAAAATAGAACAGAAACATGAAATATAGACCTTGTGGATATCTGAAAATAATAGTTATTTTGCAACCGTTTAAATATTATTATCTGTGTGATGGGAATATCACACAGATGTGTTTATTAATTAAAAGCAGAATAGAAATGAGAAAGAATTTATTTTATTACTTATTTACCGTATTGTGTACAGCAACTTTGTTTATTTCTTGTAGTGATGATGAGGACACTCCCAATCCTGTAAATCCTTTGGTAGGTGTGTATAGCTTGAGTGATTATGAAACAGCAGATTTTGTGGTGGCAGAAGGAGATGACCCTATTAAAAATTTTCCGAAGGCAGGTCCTTTGTATGCAAAATGGGATGCAAAGAAAGAAGATCCGTTTACAGTAGCAGCAAGTGGAATGTTTCGTATGATGGGGGCGACTATGCTTCCTCAGGTGTTGAATACGATTGAGATGAGTGAGGACGGAAATATTATTGCTTCCTATGTGGATAAACCGACTTTGCAGGGTACAGATAAATTGATGAATTGGGCTATGGCGGGACTAATGGGTGGAATGTTTCCAGAAAAATCTGAGATTACTTCATTGGCTGCCACTTCGGGATTTGTGAATTCACCTGCCGGACTTGCTACATGGTCTGAAAGTAATGGTAAAGTAGTAGTAAAACTAAATATTACTAATATTTTGGGTGCTGCTCTTGGAGGTCAGGATGCAAGCAGTTTGGAAACCATCATCAATCAGGTACTGACAGGAGAACCTGCTGTGTTGAAAGAATTATTGAAAAGTTTGTTTCAGATTGATTTGGCGAATGTAACTGATGCTTCTATTCGTCAGTTGCAGGGATGGGCATTAAATGGTATTCCGATGAATAAGAAAGAAGAAAGTGGAAAAACTTATTTGTATTTGGATAAATCGGCTTTTGATACTTTTATGATACTCCGTGACACAGGAGAAAAAGATGATTATGGAGCCCCAATTATGAAAAATGATTTGCTTTATGTATGGGAGGCGTTGGTTAGTGCTAATTTGATTCCAGCAGAGGCTGCTCAAGCGGTTATACTGATACAAATAATTTCAGGTTACTGGAGTGAGACAAAGACCTTTGATATTGGTTTGGATTTGGTGAAACAATAATAGTAGGATTTATGTGATAATTAAAAAGGTTGGAAACGCCATTAGTCTTCCAACCTTTTTCGTTTTTAGGTATATTATGGAATGTATTGACAACTATTGATAAAAATAAGATTTGTGTAGGTAAATTAAAATTAGTTACTTTGTAAAATGAATGTTTGGTGAGGAAAATTGTTTATTATTAATCCTTTAGTAAGATAGAAATAAATGAAAAAAGAATTATTTTGCTATTTGACTTTTCTTTTATGCGTGGCAATATGTTTTGTATCTTGTAGCGATAAAGACGAAACTATAGTGTGTCCAATAAAGAATTTCACATTTACAGATGTAAGTGGTTTGGCTTTGACTTATAGTGGGAAGCCTATGTTAGGGAAGAAGGTAGAATTTATTCCGGATGCAGCAGATGCAACCAAAGCCCGATTGATATTGTCAGGAGCCTTGGTGGATTTATCTGATATTTTAGGTTCAGTGGCTATGAATAGCAGAGCCGGTATAACAGATCTGTTGAAGTTTGCGAGTCCGGGAGTTATCCCGGGAGAAAAGACAACTGAACTTCATGTTACTCTGAATATAGATGGTGACATGGTGACTTTTTCCGGAGAAGAGGAGCAGAACGGAGGTATTATTCGGTATAACGGTTCAGCGACAAAGAGCTTTTTGAAATTGGACTTGAACGTGGCATTGCCTGAAAATGGCTTTGCTGATACTTCATGGAATCTGGTGCCACAGAAGAGTGTCGAACCTGTATATTATGTTTGGAAGACTTCAGCAAATCCGATATGGGGGAGTATTTTGGTTAGAGCTATTTTTACCGCTAAAGTGGTTGATAATAAATCAATCCCCCAATTGTTATCAGCTATATTGAAGGAAGTACGTTTCCTGCCCGATGGAAATATACAGGCAGTTTATAAAAATGGTATTGCTGATGCGGAATGGAATGATTCAGATTTGAATTTGGCTATGTATAGAATGGGAGAACAGGAGAATCAGATTAAACTCTTTTTAAATCTGTCGCAAATAATGGATACGGCTATGTCAGTTACAACTTTAAGTCGAGCATCGGGAATATCTTCTGTAGACATTAAAGAGTTACTGAAATTGATTCCGATGTTGAGTGAAGGAATTCCTCTTTATTATGAGCAAGATGGAAATGGAGGTATGAAAGTCTATGTTGGAGAAGACGTGTTATTGCCTCTATTGAAAGCTGTAAAACCGTTGTTTGAGGATGAAGAGTTTGTAAACGGACTATTGGAAATGCTAGAGGCTCAAGCTGGTGATATGGCATCTTTAGTTAAAGCTTTGAAGCCAGTATTAAAAAGTCTTCCGAAGGTAATAGATGGTACAACAGAAGTTAAGTTTGGAATAATGTTTACCGCTCTGCAACCATCAGCAGAAACAAATATCTTGAAATAAAGATATAATAATAATTTCTTTTGTACAAAAATAGCATCATAAAAAGGGCAGTCCTCAAAAATGGACTGCCCTTTCTCATGGTGCTTTT
>SKEL01000132.1_pt1 | contig 80464 bp, 83 predicted proteins | sample 4826741 | NCBI WGS metagenome assembly SKEL01 (sample SAMN11008810, study PRJNA524170) | human gut metagenome | biome: Human fecal sample; material: Feces; isolation source: fecal sample from pouch patient p33 | host: Homo sapiens | place: Israel: Tel-Aviv | collected 2016-03-22
CCCGTTTCAGCATCTTTCCGCACTCCACCAGCACCGTCCCTTTCGGGTCAGTGACTACATACGAGGAGTGCATCTGCATCAGGTTCGGCTTTACAAAAAACCGGGTTTTACCAGAACCGGAACCGCCGATCACAAGGATATTTTTATTGCGGGCATATTTCGGCTCTTTCGGTCTGCCCGACATCATCAGACGTTCCGTAGCGGTCAAAAGGATATTATTTTCAAATACAGAATCCATATATGGCTCTATATCTTTGGCATTTCCCCACCTTGCAGAGCCGTACTCCACTCCATGCCGGAAATTTTTTGCATTCTTTGCCTTGTAGTATACAACGAGTTTTAAGAGAACGCCACCCACTATTCCAATCAGCAAATCTTTCATAAAAAAACTGGGCAGGGGATTGGAAAACATTTTGTCCATACCACTCATCACTGCCATCATCTTGTCGGAAGCATTACTCCCCTCCGCCATTCTCCATAAATATGCTGTCTTATTGCAGAAATATCCGGCAAGCACATACGGAAGATTCAGCAGCACCAGCTTTTTGGTATCTGCTCCCTCTGCCTTTGTTTTCAGCCTTTTGGGGAGAGTTTTCAGGTCTTTGGTCATTCCCTCTATGATACTGCTCATAGGCTCTGCCCCCTGTCCTTGTTCTTCTGTCGGCTTCTCTCTTTGTTCTGATCCTGTGACGCCGCTTCTCTGAAATACTTTAACTTCTGTCTTACGGAAGTCCAGTTTTTCTTTTTCTCATTACCATAAACAAATTCTTTGAATGCCTGTGCGATTGCATCGGCATCTCTGCCCTTGAAAAATACCAGATACTTCGGCGGCTCGGTGGTCTTATCTTTTTTTACGGCAAAATCAACATTGTATTTACGGGCTGTCCGTTCAAAAGATTTAATGTTGCTGTCCGTAATTTCAATCGAGGACGCACCAGCCCCCTCTCCCACCAGTTCCTTAACCGACACTTTTCCATGCTTCTTCTGTGCCTGCTTTCTGTGATGATTCAGATACATTCTCATCGCAGCTTTTAGGATACTGGCGTCCAGTTTTGCAGATTTAATCACAAGGGCGATTGTTTTCTGCGTTACTTCTTCCTGCATCTGTACCTCCTTCTTTCGTTTTTACTGCTGTTCCTTTAAGGCGGAACAAACAGCCGATGTAGTAAATATCTCATGCCTCTCCTTTCCGCTTCTTGACATCGTGCCAGAAGCACTAAAAAAGGGCAGCTACAAATCTTTCGACTTATAACTGCCCTAACGCTGTTTCATATATGCTATTTACCTCTTGGATGTTCTTTACTAATTTTCTTTTCTTCCTCTAACCATTCTTTTTCACATAATTCCTTATACTCATACTTTCCACCACTTGCATATTTTCTCATTAATCCCACTTCAAACAAACCATCCCATTTAACATGAATATGGTCAAATCTATGGTAATTTAATTCATCGGTACATACAGGAAGTATTGCTTGCTTTTCGCCCTTTTTTAATAAATGGTACGGATATTGACATTCCAAAACAATATTATTTTGTTCAATACTTGTCGATTCTTTATCCCAACAGAATAACAATAATTGTACACTATTAAATCTGAAAGCATACGATAATCTTAAATCTGGAAACTCCTCTTTTTTTATATCCTCATTCAGAAATACTTCTCCTGTATTGTAATCAATATGTCTAATTGTACTATTAGAATACAAAAATGGGGATTTGCACCAACGCAATTTCATATTTCCAAACATTGAATCTGGAACTGGAGACACATTAACTGCTAATCCACACATTACCGTAATATTATCTTTCGGTACATTATTGTTTATGTCCATAAGGTACTCTAGTATTTCTTCATCAAAAAAAGAACAATCCTCTTTTCTTGATCTCATGTCATTGTATGCGTATTTCAACAACATTTTTTGAATCAATGTATAATCATACTCAATTTCAACAACATCATCTTCCTTATACTTTTTGACAAAGTACTTACTTATAAATTCTTTTGCATAACTGTCAATATAGGATATTCTATTATTATTGCACTCAGCACAAACATCCCTTACCATCGGGTCTGCTTCATGTATTGCATTTCTCGCATCATCAAAAGTTATATAACATTCTGGAAACAAGTCTAATATTGCAGATGAAATGATATGTTCTCTTGTACCTCTTGCTTCCTTACCACAATATGCACATTTCATTTATCTTATCAACTCCTAATTCTTATTTTTACCTCCCCATTATACATCTTATTTACAATTTTTCTACTTTAACAGCATGACCGTACACATCTGTGCATGGAACAGGCCATTCTCCACTGCAACATTATCAAGCAACAATGTCTGAAACAGCACATTCCGCACATTTTCAAGCCTGACGATCTTCTGTTCTTCCTCCGGCAGATGCACAAACTCCACACCGTCCTCCACAGCAGATTTCCTCGCAGCTTCACAATGGGTAAAAAGTCCCAGGATATACTTATTTGACATGGCAAAAGCATAGGTTTCCTGTCCATCATACACTATTCTGCACTTCTCCGCTGCATTTTCCGGCAGACTGAAAATGCACTGCACCATTTCTAAACAAACCTTACCTGCATAGTCTGGCTTCAGCTTATTTTTATAGCGTTGTATTTTCCAATGGATTTCACTACGCTCCACCGGGGAATGGGTACGCTTAAACTGGATTTTCCGGCACAACATATCCAAATCCATATACACGTTATTTCCTACAAGATGCTCCGTATATCCTCTATATTCCCCCAACCGCAACAAATACGAAAGCACCTCATTCAGCTTTTTCTCTGATTCTATGAACTGAAACGGTTTTTCTCCAAATTCCAGATATTCAAACTGTAATGGGCAGCTCCCTTTCTCTATCTCTCGTTCCATAACTCTTTTTACATCTCGTAATGATTCCATTTTGCTCCTTTCCGCTTCTGGACATCGTGTCCAAAAGCAATAAAAAAAGGGCAGCTACAAATCTTTCAATTCATAACTGCCCTGACGCTGTTTTATTTCAGTTCTATTTCTGCCATTTTTGCAAATACTGCTTTTTGCTCTAAAAGCTCTTTCTGTTTTTCCTCCGGCAGACATTTGAAGATTTCCTCATATCCCATTTCCAGCATCGGCGTTCCCTTTGCGAAGAGATAGAGCCGGGTATCAAGCCATTCCTGCCATAAGTCCTCAAACATACTCTCACTGTCTGTATAGGTTATAACATCATTAAATCCATACTCCGGTGTGTAATATTGCAGCTTCACAAAACCGTACCGTCCTACATCCAATACCAAAATGTTTTCCAGCTCATACAGTTCTGCATAGGCTGCGGCAACCTTTTTGCACCGTTCCCGTTCTATGTCTGTAATGTAACTTTTCTCCACAGTTGCAAACCTCCTGTTTCGAGGCATCGTGCTGCCTCTTATTCAATCTTCCGTGTTTCTATTTCAAAAACACTTCCGTCCCTTGTTTTTATTGTAAAAATATTTGCGGCATCAGAGGTATCTATATCCTCAATCCCTAAAGCCACATCATTTTCATCTAATACTTCGTATAGCTGATCCTTAAACTCATTATGTTCCATAACTTTTTTACTCTCCTTGTATGTTTTATGGTGCGTACACGCACCATATTATTATATGTTTCATGCACTTAGAATACAAGTGTGGAAAGGAGCTTTCAGTATGATTAAATACGACCCGCTTTGGCGTACGCTAAAGGAAAAAGGAATCAGCCAGTACCAGCTTATCAAAGATTATGGCATTGATAAAGCACAGCTTCAGCGGCTTCGGCAGAACCTTGTTGTAAAAACGCTTATCTTAAACAGGCTTTGCCAGATACTCGACTGCCGGATTGAGGATATAATGGAATACGTTCCGGATACGGATTAAAGGTGTTGTTAGACTCGATGAACAACGCCTTTTTTATTATCCGTCATCTCATGTACTTTTGGACATCGTGTCCAGAAGTAATCCCTGATTACCTTTATTATCTCCGCAAGTACCGTAACCATTCTCCAGATTGCTACTACCCCGCCGATCAGACCTCCAACAACACAGTTTAATGCCAGTATTCCCATACTTCCTGCAATCCCGAAATTCTTTGGCACAAGAATCATGCACATTTTCCGCAATCCATAGGGACAGCCGACCAAAATCCAGTAAAGGAATACATCGAACCCGTCTGCTTTGTTACATACAGGATAACAGGTCAGCATCCATGCCGCAAGCAGTCCTGCCGGAAGTATAATCTTAAACAATACCCTTTTCACTCCAGCCACCTCCATACATATCGTGCTGCACCTCCTGCTGATAATAATGATTCATCGTTGAGGGTGCATTATAAAGAGCTGTTACCATATATGCCTTGATATTTGCAATTTTCGTAGTTGTTTCCTGCATACATCCTATCACATATTCCAAATGGGAGCTATTCAGTTTGAGGAACTTTGATTTTACAAGCTCATATGGATAATCATTTCCACCGATTTTAACAGTCTTATGCTTCACACATACAATCTCGCAGATTACCTCATACAATTCCTCATACAGCCCTTTGTCCTGCCATCTGCCATATTTCATGTGATGTTCGTACTCAATATTCTCTTTGATGATTTCCATGTAAGCATTGACATCTTCCATCACATCAATCTCCCCTTCCAACTCACTGCCGGATTGATTGATAGGATTGATATAATTCCTATCAATATTACTCTGGTTAGTATGATTATAGTTAGTATAATTAGGGTCTGCTTTTTGAACTTCCGCAAGTTCAGATATTGTACTTCTTGAAGTAAAATTTTTAGACTTCTGGAAGTCTGCTTTTTGAACCTCTTGAAGTTCAGTTTCTGAACTTCTGGAAGTATAACTTTTAGAACTCTTGAGGTTCAAATCCTGAACTTCTGTGGAAACATCAGCATTTGCAGGCGTTTCTTCCTCTGCTTCTCCTATTGTGGCAAAATTCTTTACATAAATAATATCCGGTTTTCCAAGTCCCCTGCGTTTCTTTTCGATCAATCCTATCCCATTATCGCTGTCCAACTCTTTCATAATCTTAACACAGGTTGCTTTTGCACATCCCAAATCCTCCATGACATTATCAAGAGTATAAATGATATAGGCTCTGTTTTCTTCATCCAACCAGCCATTTTTCATAGACAGTGACATACGATCAAGCATCAGACCGTACAGGAGCTTGGCATCGCTGCTAAGCCCCTTGAAACGCTCGTCTTTAATCAGCAACCGAGGAACACGATAAAAGGAAAACTGTTCTGCTTCAATCCCATAGTAATAATCAAACTGCATCTGTTTACCCATTTTACCGCACCCCCTTTACTGTTTCTTCTGCCATTCCTCCAATAATTGCAGGATAATCCCCTCAATCTCTTCGCTGGAGTATTCCTCTGAAAAAAACTGGCTGATTTTTTCAGACTTGATTGTAACTTTCCTCTCTTTCGGCTTTTCCTCGGTCAGTATCAGACGCACCATCGGCAGCGTCAGTTCGCCGCTTTTCCCATATTCCTTCAACTTGGCAGACTGTACTGTGGAAATATTTGCTCCGCTTTCCTCAAGGATTACCAGCACCCACTGTTGTGCATCTTCCGACAGAAAGGAAATGTCAACACCCTGTACCAGACCGATTTTCTTTCTGTCAACCAACTCTAGCAGCTCATCGGACAGCCTTGCAAGCCAGATATACCGTTGCACCGTCTTTCCGCTTTCTCCGGCAGCTTCTCCTACCTCGTCAAGCGTATTTCCGTTTCCTTTTCTGCCCTGATGCTTCATAGCCTCGTATTTCATGGCATAAGCTTTCGCCTTCTCACTTGGCAGAATGTCCTCACGCTGAATGTTGGAATCCACCATGATAATCGTAGCTTCATCGTCTGTATAATTGCGGACTATCACAGGCATATCCTCTTTTCCTGCCCGTTCTGAACCTCGTTTTCTGCGGTGTCCGGCTATGATTTCATAGCCACCCTCTGCCCTCGGTCTTGCAATTCCCGGTACAAGCACCCCATACTTACTGATGCTTTCCGTTGTTTCTTCCATTTTTTCATCGTCCAGTACACGGAACGGATGATTTCTAAACTCATGCAAATCCGTGAGCTTGGCTCTGATAATCTGCTCTTCGCTCCCTGTCTTTTCTTCTGCATTTCCAAATAAATCATCATAACTGCTTAATTTTACCTTTGCGGCACTTCCTGCTTTACTCATTCCCAAGCACCTCCTCCGTCAAAGACTGATAAGCAGCGGCTACTTTGCCTTTCGGATCATGTTCGTAGATACTGACACCCTCTGCGGAAATCTCTGCCGCACGGACGGAAATGGGAATACTGTTTTCAAATATCCGCACCTTGCTACCGTAATTCTCCACCAGTAATGCAGTAATGTCCTTTGCATAATTGGTTCTGGCATCCACCATTGTCAGCAGAATCCCCTCAATCGTCAGCTTTGGGTTAATCTGCCTCCTGACCTTTCCAATCGTCTTAATAAGCTGCTGTAACCCTTTTGCCGGAAGATATGCCGCCTGTACCGGAATCAGGATACTGTCCGTACAGGCAAAGGCGTTTATGGTAATCATGCCGAGGGAGGGCATACAGTCAATCAAAATATAATCATAATTATCCTTTACCAGCTCTATGTAGGAACGCATCACAAGCTCTCTACTCATCACATTGACAAGTGATACTTCCAGACCGGAAATCTCGATGTTCCCCGGCATCAGGTCAATTCCCTCTTTGTGTTTCAGGATACCATAATCCGTTTCCATATCTTCATCATTGATGATATTGCCGAGTGCTGTTGCAAGCGTTTCCTCCAGCTTATCCGGCTCTGTAAAGCCAAGACTGTCCGTCAGACTGCCCTGTGCATCGGCATCAATCAGCAGGACTTTCTTGCCATGTTTTGCCAGTCCTATACCTAAATTACTGGTTGTGGTGGTCTTGCCCACACCACCTTTTTGGTTTGCGATTGCGATTATTTTACACATGATAGATTCTCCTTTGTTTTCTGCTATTTTTCTGCTACGTTTCTTTTCTTTACTTCTACATACGCCCTGTAAAATTTCTTCGTTCCCTTATTCGGATACATCTCGGAAAACTCCGTTACTTCCACTTTCGGATTCCTCTGCAAAATCTTTCCGAACCACTTAATATCATTCTTTGTTCCCATCAATCTGACTTTTAACATTAGTCTGTTCCTCCCAATAAGGCATACAGCTTATGGTTGTATGTGGCATATTCCGGATACCGAATCTGAATTGCCTGCCAGAAATATGGTGCATAAGCACAGCAGAATATTTCCTCCACCGTGTACTGCCTACACTCGTCCACCTGTTCTTCTGCATCTTCATAATCGGAAATACTTGGTGTTCCATTGCAATACAGATTGAATGCCATTCTGACCACTCTCACACTTCCACTGGTCTGCCAGCCTTCGTGTAAACACTCTGTTATTACGCATCCTGTTTTGAAATCATAAATTCTGTAAACATTTCTTCTGGTATCATCGCTGATCCCAAGACAATAGCAGAGTGCCTTGTGGTAAACATCCTGATACCGGACTTCCTTTAACTTCTCGTAGTAGAATTTCTCATGTGCATCGCTGATAAAAATAATCTTTTCTTCCTTTTTGGTTTCTGCTCCTAACGCTGTACTTGTCATAATAGAACCCTCCTTGTGTTATTTTGATTTTGTTTTGACCATAACAACAGAAAAAGGACACTCTCCGTTTTATTGGAAAATGTCCTTTTAATAGCATTCAACTATTAAGTTTTGAAAGGTTCTGATTTCTAAAACATCCCTTTTCAGTCCATATTAGTCCACCGAATGACACAAATTTGATGTCAATTTGATGTCAAACACTCGATAAACTCATAAAAGTCTATGGATTTTCTGATTCTTAGTACAGCTTCGCACCTGCCGGAATCCGGTCATTCACCATGAGAAGATTTAATCCCTCATGTCCATCTTCCTCGTGTACTGCTGAAATCAGCATACCCTCGGAATCAATGCCCATCATCTTTCTCGGAGGCAAATTTACGATTGCAATCGCTGTCTTGCCAATCAGATCTTCTGGCTCGTAATACTCGTGAATACCGCTTAAAATCGTGCGTTTCCGGTCTGTTCCGTCATCCAGAGTGAACTTTAAAAGCTTCTTTGACTTCGGTACTGCTTCACATTCCAGAATCTTTACTGCACGGTAATCAGCCTTTGCAAAGGTATCGAAATCAATCATTTCTTCAAACAATGGTTCGATTTTTACGTTGGAGAAATCAACCTTCTCAGCAACTTTTTCTGCAGCTGCAGGAGCTGCTTCGGAAGTCTTGGAAGCCTTCTTGTCAGCATCCAGGGACTTCATTGTCGGGAACAGTAACACGTCTCTGATTGCTTCTGCTCCTGTCAACAACATACACATTCTATCAATACCAAATCCGATACCACCTGTAGGAGGCATACCAATCTCTAAGGCATTCATGAAGTCTTCATCTGTTGTGTTAGCTTCATCATCACCCTGTGCAAGCAGTTCTTCCTGTGCTTTGAAACGCTCTCTCTGGTCGATTGGGTCATTCAGCTCTGAGTATGCATTTGCCATTTCCCATCCATTCATAAAGAACTCGAAACGCTCTACATATTCTGGATTTTCTGGTTTTTTCTTTGTAAGTGGTGAAATTTCAACCGGATGATCCATTACGAATGTCGGCTGAAGAAGGTGCTCTTCTACATATTCTTCAAAGAACAGATTCAGGATATCACCTTTTTTATGTCTCTCTTCAAATTCAAGATTGTGTTCTTTTGCAAGTTCTCTTGCCTGCTCCAGAGTCTCAACCTCATTCCAGTCAACGCCTGCGTATTTCTTAACTGCGTCAACCATTGTGATACGCTCAAATGGTTTACCAAGATCCATCGGGATTCCTTTGTAAACAATCTGTGTTGTTCCAAGAACTTCCTGAGCAACAAAACGATACATATTCTCTGTCAGATCCATCATGCCGTGGTAATCTGTATATGCCTGGTAAAGCTCCATCAGAGTAAATTCCGGGTTATGTCTTGTATCAAGACCTTCGTTACGGAATACTCGTCCGATTTCATATACTTTCTCAAGACCTCCAACGATCAATCTCTTCAAATATAATTCCAGAGAAATACGAAGTTTCAGATCTTCATTCAATGCGTTAAAGTGTGTCTCGAATGGTCTTGCTGCTGCTCCTCCTGCATTTGCTACAAGCATTGGAGTCTCAACTTCCATGAATCCTTCTCCACTTAAGTACTTACGGATTGCTGCAAGGATCTTTGAACGTTTGATAAATGTATCTTTAGAGTCTGCATTCATAATCAGGTCAACGTATCTCTGACGGTAACGTGTGTCTGTATCTGTCAGACCGTGAAACTTCTCTGGAAGCATCTGTAAGCTCTTAGAAAGAAGTATCATCTTTTCAGCATGGATAGAGATTTCTCCTGTTCTTGTTCTGAAAGCAAATCCTTCTAATCCGAAAATGTCACCGATATCTGAACGTTTGAAATCTGTATATGCATCAACTCCGATTGCATCTCTTGCGACATATACCTGAATATTTCCCTGTAAATCCTGAATGTTACAGAAGGAAGCTTTTCCCATAACTCTCTTGAACATCATACGTCCAGCGATTGATACGTGAATTGGATTTGCATCCATAATGCTTCTCTTGTCTTCGTAATCTTTCTTCAGAACTTCTTTTACCTGCTCTTCATCCAGTCCGTCTACATTTGGCTCCTGGCGGTCTTTTAAAAGCTCAGCTTCGTGTGCTTCATAAAGATTTTTCACTTCGAGTGAATGGTGTGTCTGATCAAATTTTGTAATCTGAAATGGATCTCTTCCATTCTGCTGAAGTTCTGCGAGTTTTTCACGACGAACTTTTCTCAACTGATTTAAGTCTGGTTCCTGTGTTTTTTTCTGATTATCTGCCATTGTATATCTCCTTCCTAGAGTGAACGGTTAATCCCCAGAACCTTGTACTGGATCACACCTGCCTGTGTCTCAACATCTACTACGTCTCCGACTTCTTTGCCCATCAGAGCCTGTCCTACAGGTGACTCGTTTGAAATCTTTCCTTCCAAAGAGTTCGCCTCTGTAGATCCTACGATTTTGAATTCAATTTCTTCATCAAATGTTACATCGTATACTTTTACTGTACATCCAACATTGATTCTGTCTAAATCCACTTCGTCTTCCACTACAACCTCTACATTTTTAAGAATTGCTTCAAGTTCTTCGATACGAGCCTCGATATCGCGCTGCTCATCTTTTGCTGCATCGTATTCAGCATTCTCTGAAAGGTCTCCCTGTTCTCTTGCCTCTTTTATCTTAGCTGCAACTTCTTTACGTTTTACTACTTTTAAATTTTCCAGTTCTTCTTCCAATGCTCTTAATCCAGCATATGTCAGTAATCTTTTCTTTGCCTCTGCCATGATTTATTCTCCTTTTTAGTCTCACGTGTTTTCTTTTTAAGTCTGCAATCATATCTTATGATTAACTTTAGAATTACTATTTTTCAAATCTATATTTTGAAATAAATATATTCTGAATACTTCTGTCTTATTCTTCTGTCTGTTTGTTCTTGTAAATTAATCTCATAACGCAACTAAAAGATGTCCCAAACCTTTTGTTTTTCAAGCATGGTCCATCTCTTTTTTAGTCTTATTCGCAGTTACAATATTATACCCAATCATGCCAATACTGTCAAGATTTTTTCAAGTTCTTCATAGCTCTCAACGCTATTGATATCATCCCTTAAACGTGCTGCATTATGCAGTCCTTTGGTATACCAGGCAACATGTTTTCTCATCTCTCGGATTCCGGTATAATCACCTTTATATTGCAGTTGGAGTCTTGCATGTCTAAGCATCATCTGACGTATCTCATCTACATCCGGACGTTTCGGCATTTCACCTGTTTTTTCATATGCTATCAGCTCCGAAAAGATCCATGGATTTCCTTGTGCCCCGCGTGCGATCATTACTCCGTCACATCCTGTTTGTTCCTGCATTGCAACGGCCTTTTCTCCCGATGTTACATCTCCATTTCCAATAACTGGAATATGAACGGCTTCCTTTACCTGACGAATAATATCCCAGTCAGCTTTTCCTGAATAATACTGTTCTCTCGTTCTGCCATGTACCGCAACTGCCGAAGCTCCGGCTTCTTCAATAATCTTTGCAATTTCTACTGCATTTACATGTTCATCATCAAATCCTTTTCGGATTTTGACAGTTACCGGTTTTTGAATTGCCTTCACTGTTGCTGATACAAGTTCATACACCAGCTTCGGATTTTTCATCAATGCAGACCCTTCTCCGTTTCGGACAATTTTCGGCACCGGACATCCCATATTAATATCTAATATCGAAAATGGTCTTTCTTCGATACGTTTCGCCATCTCACTTACAATCTTTGGATCTGAACCAAATAGCTGCAATGATACCGGCATCTCATCCGGATGAATCTGAAGCAGACTTTCTGTATTTTTATTGTTATATAAAATCCCTTTTGCACTGATCATTTCCATGCACAGCAGACCTGCTCCCTGTTCTCTACATAACAAACGAAATGGCAGGTCTGTTACGCCTGCCATCGGTCCCAGTACATAGCAATTGTCCAATGTAACATTTCCAATTGTTAACTGTTTCATATAGTTCCCCTTAACCTATTCTTCTGAATCTTCGACATCATCCAAATCAATATCTTCTCCAAGATATTTGACTCTATAATACAATTCCAATGATTCAAATAATTCTCTTTTTGTATTCTGCAATTCTTTAATTTTAAGAACGCTTCCAATTTCGTCAAATTCGAAATCATTTTCATCATGTTCGACTTTCAATTCAAGGTTTCCATCTTCATCATATACAACCATGAGGATTCCGCCAACATCAGCTGTATACAGTACACACATGATTTGAAGTTCCTGGCGAACTGACTCTGGAAGTGTCATAAAATCTGGATTCAAATAAAACTTCTGCTCATATGCACTGGCTGCACAAAGTACAATCTCTTCTGTGTTTTCCATATCATACCACCTTATACATATCCGTATACTCCACGCACAGATACCTCTCCTGCATATACGGTTTCTTTACTTCCATCTTCCCGGCGGACAATTAATTCACCGGTTTCATTAATTCCCAAAGCATGTGCCTGATAAGATTCTTTTGCACCTAAAATGCAGACATCCTTTCCGCAATTCACAAGCAGCTTATTATATTCTTCCTGAATAAAGCTCAAATCTTCCTGTTTTTCAAATTCTTCATAGCATTTTTCAAACACAGACATAATTTCTGCTACAATCGGTGCTCTCTTCTGTACTTCCCCAATCTCAATCCGAAGAGAAGTTGCCTTATCTGCTATCTCCTCTGGAAATGTTTCTGTGTTGACATTGATTCCGACTCCAATCACTACATGGTTAATATAGTCGATTTCTGTACTCATCTCTGTCAATATCCCAACAATCTTTTTTCCATTCAGGATAATATCATTCGGCCACTTAATCTGTACATCTAATCCGGTACATGTACGTAATGCTCTTGCTACGCTATAAGCCATTACGATTGTCAGCATAGGTGCTTTTACCGGTGGAAATTTTGGTCTAAGCATAATGGACATATAAATGCTGCTGCCAGATGGTGAATCCCACCCACGTCCTCTTCTTCCTCGACCTGCAGTCTGCATATCTGCCACTACGAGTGTCCCGTGTGACGCACCTTCTTCACCTAACTGTTTTGCTTTTATATTTGTTGAATCAATCTCATCAGAATAGACAACATGCTGTCCGGCCCACTTTGTCCGGCCATCCAAAAGGCTTTCTAACTCCTCTTGTGTCATAACGTCTGCACTTCCCACGATCCGATATCCACGATTCCGAACCGCTTCGACCTCGTATCCTTCTTCTTTTAATTGATTCATTACTTTCCAGACTGCTGTGCGTGAAACTCCAAAAGTCTCACACAACTGCTGCCCGGAAACATAATCTTTACTTTCTCTCAAAAGCTTTAAGATTTCTGTTTTCATTTATTTTACTTCTCCAAGTGTTGCTACCATAACCGCTTTAATTGTATGCATACGGTTCTCGGCCTCATCAAATACTTTTGACTGCTCAGATTCAAACACTTCATCTGTCACTTCCATATCTGTAAATCCGAAGCGTTCTCCCATCTCTTTACCAATTGTCGTATTCAAATCATGGAATGCCGGTAAGCAGTGTAAAAAGATTGCCTGTTCTCCTGCATTTGCCATAATTTCTTTTGTAACTTTATATGGTGCAAGTTCTTTGATACGTGACTCCCACACCTCGTCCGGCTCACCCATAGATACCCATACATCTGTATAGATAACATCTGCGCCTTTTGTTCCTTCTATTGCATCTTCTGTCAATGTAACACTTCCACCTGACTGGGCTGCATATCCGCGGCATGTCTCAACTAATTCTGCATTTGGGAAATAGTTTGATGTTGTGCAGGCAACAAAGTGCATACCTAATTTGGAGCAGGCGATCATCAGAGAGTTACCCATATTATATCTTGCATCTCCCATATATACCAGCTTACGCCCTTTTAAATCTCCGAAATGTTCGCGGATCGTCAACATATCTGCCAGCATCTGTGTTGGATGATACTGGTTTGTCAGCCCGTTCCATACCGGAACACCTGCGTATTCTGCCAATGTCTCTACGATTTCCTGATCAAATCCGCGATATTCGATTCCATCATACATTCTTCCAAGTACACGTGCTGTATCTTTGATTGTTTCTTTCTTTCCAATCTGAGATCCTGTAGGTCCAAGATAAGTAGACCCCATTCCCATATCAGATGCTGCAACTTCAAAAGCACATCTTGTTCTTGTACTGTCTTTTTCAAAAATCAGCGCAACATTTTTCCCTTTGTAGTGGTCCACCGGAATTCCTTTTTTCTTTTTTTCTTTTAATTCTGCTGATAAATCAAGCAAGTATGTAATTTCTTCCGGAGTAAAGTCTTTTAATGTCAAAAAATTTCTTCCCTTTAAGTTCATGTGTTTCTTCTCTCCTATTCCCACATATAAACGTGTAAATCTTGGTAAATATATATGGCAAAACTATTATTTATGTGTAAATTCATGTGTTTTGCCCTGCATCTATTTACTACAATACCATATTCCAGTGATAAATCCAACATTATTTTCGTCTCTGTCTTGCTGCTTCAAACATCAAAATGGAAGCTGCAACTGCTGCATTCAAGGATTCTGCCTGTCCCAACATAGGAATCCGTATCCATGTGTCCGCACAATCTGCCACTTCTTGTCTCAGTCCATTTCCTTCATTTCCAATCAGATAAGCTGTGCCATTGAGATAGCACTCCTCATCATACGCATTCTTCCCATCCAAATGAGCCGCATAAACCTGAATCTGATGTGCCTTTAATTCTTCTATTGTATCTGTCAATTTCTCCACATACACAAATGGCATACGGAAAATTGCACCCATCGTAGAGCGGATCACTTTCGGATTGTAAATATCCACGCTGTCTTTACTAAGAATAATCCCTGTAACCCCCGCTGCCTCTGCAGTTCTGAAAATGGTTCCAAGATTTCCCGGATCCTGAAGATTATCTAACACAAGCAGCATTTCTTTTTTTTCTGTACCTTTTTTTAAAATATCTGCCAACGTGTATTTATTCTGCCATACAATTGCCAATACCCCTTGAGGTGTTTTTGTATCTGCAATATATGAAAACACCGTCGGAGTTACAAACTCCGGCTTCACATTTCCCGGCAGTTCTGCTTTATGCTTTTTATAAAACTCTTCTGTTACATAGAGTGCTTTTAGCTTATCCTCAGGTATTTCCCTTATCATACGGATTCCTTCTACAATAAATACACCCTCTGTATTTCTTGCTCTGTTTTTCTTTTGAAGCTGTACAATCTCCTTAATTCTCTGGTTACTTGTACTTGTGATCATTCGTCTGTTAATCCTTTCTTTACCTTAGCTTAAACTTCTCTAAATCAGAATTTTTCCCGATAATAAATAACATATCATCCGGTTGCAATGGTTTTGATGGATCTAATGCCATATCCATCTTGTCTTCCTTTAAAATTCCGATTACGTTAATCCCATATTTTTCGCGGACCCGCAGCTCTGCCAGACTCTTTCCTTCCCATTGTTTCGGAAGCAGTTTCTCTGTCAGACTATAATCCGGAGATAACTCAATCCAATCAATAAATTCTGTCGATATCAGCTTTTTTGCTACACGTTCACCCATATCGATTTCCGGATACACAATCGAGTCAGCACCGATTTTCTCAAGAATCTTTCCCTGCATTTCGTCCATTGCTTTTACCAATACATAAGAAATTCCCATTTCTTTCGAAATCATAGTTGCCATGATCGCAGCTTCAAGATTTTCTGAAACTGCAATCACTGCCCCATCCAGATTGCGGGCTCCTATCGTTTTCATAAATTCTGGCTCTGTTACGTCTCCGCACATCGCATATGAAACCGAATCTGCAATATCCTGTATCTTCTCATAACAATTATCAACTGCGATTACATCGCATCCAAAACTCTGCAAGGTCAATGCTACACTTTTTCCAAAGCTTCCAAGACCGAACACAGCAAATTGTTTTCCCATCTTCTATCTCCTATCCTATCATAATCTGTTTTTCCGGTAATTCACGATACTGTTCTGCATTTTTTCCTTTTCCTGCAAAAATCATTGCCATCGTGACCGGTCCGATTCTTCCAATGTACATTATCACCATCAGTACATACTGACTTGCTCTGCTCAAGCTAGGTGTCAAATCTGCCGATAAACCAACTGTAGCAATTGCCGATGTTGTTTCGTATACAATTCTCAAAAAATTCACCTGTGGATCTAAAATCGTGATGATAATTGTTCCCGACATCCAAAACATAATTGTCAAAAATAAAATTGTCACCGCAGATTTTACTTGTGAGAGTGGAATTTTTCTTCCACAACACTCTATATCACGACTTCCTCTTACTACACTTAAGCAAGTCAATAACAGCAGCGCAACCGTTGTCGTTTTGACGCCTCCTGCTGTTCCTCCGGAAGAACCTCCAATCATCATCAGCATACAGCCGATTGCCTTCGATGCGGCTGTCAGCCCTGATTGAGAAACTGTCGCAAATCCTGCTGTTCGTGTTGAGACAGATTGAAATAATGACGCCTGTACTTTCTGCCAGAATGTCAATTTTCCCATTGTCACAGGATTATGATATTCCAATAAAAGAAATGCAAACATTCCAAACAAAAGCAGCCCTGCCGTCATTGTAAGTACAATCTTGCTCTGCAAAGACAGTCTGTGAAAGAAATTTCGCCTCACATCTTTTATACTTCGCACTTGTTTTATATTATTCAAAATATCATACCACACTACAAATCCAAGTCCTCCGCTTACAACGAGAAATATCGTCGTAAAATTAATGATTGGACTTGTGACCATATGCATATAACTGGAGCTCCCAAGTATATCAATCCCTGCGTTACAAAATGCTGATACAGCGTGAAATATCGCATATGCAATTCCTTTTAACACTCCATATTTTGGAACGAAGTAAAAACTATAGGTAAGTGCACCGATTCCTTCAACGAAAAATGTGCCTTTTATGATCCGAATAATATATTGTACCATTCCACTCAGCGTATCCAACCCATAGCTTTCCTGGATCATAACTCGTCTTCTCAGGGAAATCCTTTGTCCTGCAAGGATCATAAATGCAACAACGCATGCAATAATTCCAAGTCCTCCAATTTGAATCAGGAATAATAAGATTACTTTTCCCACCACAGTAAATTGTACTGCCGGAGTAACTGTAACAAGCCCTGTCACACAGACTGCTGTAACCGACGTAAATAATGCATCGGTAAATTTCATCGGTGTTGTCACGGAAAATGGCATCCATAGAAGTACTGCGCCAATCAAAATTACGAACAAAAATCCCAGTCCGATTACCCGCACTGTATTAAAGCTTCCTTCTTGCAAACGCTCTTTTATTGTTTTCTTTCTCATATTTTTATACCTTGAATCTATATCCAACTCCCCAGATTGTTTCAATATACTGTGGGTGCGATGTATCGTATTCAATCTTCTCTCGGATTTTCTTTATATGCACTGTTACAGTTGCAATATCTCCTACTGACTCCATATCCCAGATTTCCCTAAATAGTTCTTCCTTCGAATACACATGATTCGGATGACCTGCAAGAAATGTTAACAGATCAAACTCTTTTGTTGTAAATGATTTTTCTTCGCCATTTACCCATACGCGCCGTGCTGTTGTATCAATCTTCAATCCACGAATTTCTATGATTTCATTTTCATCCACACTGCTTCCGATCAAACGCTCATATCTTGCCAGATGTGCCTTAACACGGGCAACCAGTTCGCTTGGGCTGAATGGTTTTGTCATATAATCATCCGCTCCCAGTCCCAGTCCACGGATTTTGTCTATATCATCTTTTTTTGCTGAAACCATAATGATTGGTGTATTCTTATTGTTTCGTACCTGTTTGCAAATCTCAAACCCATCTACTCCCGGAAGCATAAGGTCTAAAATGATTAAATCAAATTCTTCTCCTAATGCTTTGTCTAATCCCAGTTGTCCGTCATTTGCAACTTCCACCTCAAAATTACTAAGCTCCAAATAATCACGCTCTAATTCTGCGATACTTTCTTCGTCTTCGATTATTAAAATTCTTTTGCTCATTCGATTGGCACCTCCTGATATTTTCTGACAACAAAATACATTGTTGTTCCTACGCCTTCTTCGCTGGTCGCCCATATTTTACCGCCATGTTCTTCTACAATCTTCTTCACGATTGCAAGCCCGATTCCGCTTCCTCCTTTGGAAGAATTTCTTGACGCATCTGCACGATAAAATCGTTCAAATATGTATGGCAGATCCTTCGTAGCAATTCCCTTTCCATTATCACTTAATTCTACCTGGATAAAATCTCCCACATCCAAAATTTTCATCCTTATTTCTGCCTGTGGCTTGTCTGTATATTTTAATGAATTGGAAACAATATTGTTGATCACTCTTCGCATCTGTTCCGGGTCTACTATGATCTTAGAATCCTCTTCAAGATAATTACGATATTCAAATTTTGCACCTTTTGATTCCAGCTCAATTGCAAGATCCTCTGCACAGTCTCTGAAATACTGTTTTGCAGAAATTGTTGTAAAATCATAAGGAATACGATTCGTGTCAATCTTTGAATATAATGTCAGTTCGTTAATCAACCGATCCATCTCATTTGCTTTATTGTATATGGTTTTGATGTATCTGTCCATCTTTTCCGGTGTATCTGCAACACCATCCATGATTCCTTCCACATACCCTTTGATTGCCGTGATCGGAGTTTTCAGATCATGGGAAATATTACTGATCAGTTCTTTATTCTCACGGTCAAATTCTATTTTTTCTTCTGCATTCGCCTTCAGACGCAATCGCATTTCCTCAAAATCCTGACACACCTGACCTATCTCATCATCATTTTCCGGCTTTATCTCAAAATCCAGATTTCCTTCTTTGATATTTCTCGTTGCTTCCTGCAACTTTGCCAATGGCACAGAAACCGTCTTATAAATCCACCAGACAAGTACAGCTGTTGTAACGCAGACGATAATCAAATACATCTGCTGTATTTCCCCTGCCTTGCTCGGTGCAAGCATATGCATTCCCGCCATTGTAACAAAAGTTGGAAATATCATAACCAGAATAAATGCAATCACCAGTTTCGTTTTCAACTTCATAGGTTCGTCCTCTTTTCATTTTACTCTAGTGGGATTATAACATAATTTTTCAAAAAAAGATGCGGTACACAGCATTTTTCTGCACCGCATCTTTTTATTTTATTCTTACAAATATTTTTTCAAATCTTCAACCTTATCCAGTTTCTCCCATGGAAGGTCTAAATCATTTCTTCCGAAATGACCATATGCTGCTGTCTGCTTGTAAATCGGACGACGAAGATCTAACATCTTGATAATTCCTGCCGGACGCATATCAAAGTTCTCGCGAATGATCTCTACTAATTTTTCATCAGATAATTTACCAGTTCCAAATGTATCCACCATGATGGATGTAGGCTGTGCTACACCGATTGCATAAGATAACTGAATCTCACATTTCTTTGCAAGTCCTGCTGCCACAATATTCTTAGCTGCATAACGTGCTGCATAAGCTGCTGAACGGTCTACCTTTGTGCAGTCTTTTCCTGAGAATGCACCGCCGCCATGACGAGCCATTCCGCCGTAAGTATCAACGATGATTTTACGTCCTGTCAGACCACTGTCTCCGTGAGGTCCTCCAATTACGAAACGTCCTGTCGGATTGATAAAGAATTTTGTATCGGCATCGATCATATCTGCTGGGATGATCACGTCAAATACATGTTTTTTGATATCTGCATGAATCTGTTCCTGTGTCACTTCCGGATCATGCTGTGTTGACAATACAACTGCATCCAGACGTCTTGGGACACCATTTTCATCATATTCTACTGTAACCTGTGTTTTTCCATCCGGTCTTAAGTAAGGAAGTGTTCCGTCTTTTCTTACTTTTGTAAGCTGCAGGGCAAGTTTATGTGCCATTGCGATTGGATATGGCATATATTCTTCTGTCTCATCTGTTGCATATCCAAACATCATTCCCTGATCTCCGGCACCGATTGCTTCGATCTCGTCATCAGACATCTTATTTTCTTTTGCTTCCAATGCCTTGTCTACTCCAAGAGCGATATCCGCAGACTGCTCATCCAATGTTGTGATGACACCACATGTCTCTGCATCGAATCCGTATTTTCCTCTTGTATATCCAATCTCACGAACTGTATCGCGAACGATTTTCTGGATATCTACATAGGCATTTGTTGTAATTTCTCCCATAACCATAACAAGACCTGTTGTTGTACATGTCTCACATGCTACACGGCTCATTGGATCCTTTTCCAATAATGCGTCCAAAATTGCATCTGAAATCTGATCACACATCTTATCCGGATGTCCTTCTGTAACGGACTCGGATGTAAATAATAATTTTTCCATGTTCTTCTCCTTTTCTTCCGTACTTTCTCTCGGTTTAGGATTTGTTCGACTTGAATACCGCATAACACCATTGCTTCCCAGCTTGTTCAAGAATGCCTCGGCCTTCTTAGATGCTTATAACGATAAAACAGCCCGCACAACGTACGGACTGTTTCTATTTCATAACAATCCCCTTATTGTTCGATTACTCGCTCAGGCTGGCACCTTCCTGCTTAGAGGGGTTGCCGCAGCTTCTTCGATCCTTTGTATCTCCACTGCTCTGAATAAGAGAAAGTTTATATTATTTAATTTGTAGTTATCAAACAAACTATACAACTCATCATTGTCTCTGTCAATACAGTTTATAAAACTTTTAGATTAGCTTACTTTCAATGTGAATTTCTGAATTTCTTTTTCGCTCGATACACGCTCAATGGTTCCACCCAGGCTTCTGAGTTTTTCTTCAAAGCGCTCATATCCACGCTGAATGTAAACAATATCATCTACAATTGTAATTCCATCTGTAGCCAAACCTGCAATACAAAGTGCTGCTCCTGCACGAAGATCCGGTGCACTCACTCTTGCTCCGGAGAACTTCTCTACACCTTCGATTGTAGCTGAATTACCCTCTACTTTGATATTTGCTCCCATTCTTGCAAGCTCATCTAAATATTTAAAACGGTTTTCAAAAATACTTTCTGTGATTGTACTTGTTCCTGATGCCAGTGCTAATACTACACCAATCTGTGGCTGCATATCTGTCGGATATCCCGGATATGGCAATGTCTTAACCTGTGTAGACTTTAATCTGCCTTTTGCAACAACACGAACTGCATCATCGAGTTCCTCTACCTCACAGCCAATATCAATCAGCTTAGAAATTGTTGCATCCAAATGTTTTGGTATTACATTTGTTACAGTTACATCTCCCTTTGTAGCCGCTGCTGCAAACATAAATGTTCCTGCCTCGATCTGGTCTGGAATAATGGAATACTCTGTCTTATGAAGCGTTTTCACTCCACGGATCTTAATCACATCTGTTCCGGCTCCACGGATGTTCGCACCCATGCTGTTCAGGAAGTTTGCAACATCAACAACATGTGGTTCTTTTGCTACATTTTCCATAATTGTCATGCCATCAGCCATCGCTGCTGTCATCATGACATTAATTGTTGCTCCTACAGAGACAACATCGAAATACAGATGTGTACCCTTAAGTACATCGGCCTCGGCAACAATCTTGCCGTGTTCAATATCAACATCAGCTCCAAGTGCCCTAAATCCTTTCAAATGCTGATCGATTGGTCTGCTTCCGATATTACATCCACCCGGAAGAGCCACCTCTGCTTTTTTATATTTTCCAAGCATTGCTCCTAATAAATAGTAAGATGCTCGAATCTTTTTAATATAATCATAATCAATATTAAAATCTGTGATCGTTCCACCATTAATCTTCACTGTATGACGATCAATACGCTCTACCATCGCACCGATTCCTTCGATTGCTTCCAACATCACATTGATATCGTTCACATCCGGAAGGTTGTCAATCAATACAGTCTCGTCTGTCATAATTGCAGCTGCCAGTATTGCCAGTGCAGCATTCTTTGCTCCGCCAATCTCTACTTCACCAACTAACGGATTACCACCCTTAATAATATATTGCTCCATTTTGCACCTCTATTATCCGATATTTATATCGTATCTTTCTAAATCCCCATTCTCGGTTGCATAAATCATTTTTTAGCTTATATACTTATATCCCGCGTTATTCTTTGTCTATTTCAAATGACACGCTGTTGTGTCTACAAATTCACAAACGCTAAAACATTATAGCATAAAAAACAATTTTGTAAAAGAACTTTTTATTTTCGTAACATCATTGCAAAACTTTTTGGTATAAACTTAATTATAATCTGGAGAGTTCTTCCAGTACATTCTCAATCGTATCCCCTATCTCGCACTGGTCTTCATTAACAATGATATCTGCATATTTTTCAAACAAAACGCATCTCTCATCATAAAGATCCTTTAATGTCTGTCCTTCTCTGAGCACGACCCCTCGCTTCTTCGGATTACGGATTCTTTGTTTTATTGTTTGATAAGATGCCTGTAAATATACAATCGTTCCGATTTCTTTATAATGCTGCATCGCCTCCTCGCAATACACAATACTTCCTCCCGGAGAGATTACAGCATTCTCTACGTCTACGTCTCTGTTTACTTGATTTTCAATCTTCAAAAATCCATCCTCGCCGACTTCTGCGATAATCTCACGAAGCAGCTTTTTTTCCTGTTCCTGTATCAACAAATCTGTATCAATAAACTTTTTACCCAGTCGCTTGGCAACCACAACCCCTACCGTACTTTTTCCAACAGCAGGCATTCCTATAAATATAATATTCTTTTTTTTCATATATGTCTCCGGCTTATGTTCTTTCATTTCACTTTGAATAATATAATTGTTAACATCGGTTTCTATTATACCATATATTTTTTTATTGTAAAATATCTGCGCCACTCAAAACACTTATAATTCATAAAAATTTTCTTAACATCATGTACAGTCAATAAAAGCGGCGTCTGTTTCTCCTGTCATCACTTCTACGTTTGAACAATTCCTGATATAATATGACCTCTATCAAATTTCTAAGCCAATCCTCCGGTTCCAGTTTTTCCTGACTTACAACCTTATCAAAGATACGATTACACATCATCCGAAGTGAAAAACGGTCCGGATATTCATCATAAATCATACTGCATGGATATTCATTTCTATCACACTCTTCCTCTACATAGGGAAGTACTTTCTTTGCAGTATCCGGGTACAGACTTTTCATATATTCATAATCTCGTCGTTCCATCCTTTCATCGTCATATGCAAGCGGCATCGGATAAGCCATATAATACGGCAGTTTCGAGTTCATGGTCACCCTCTCCATTTCTGAGCTTATATCATTACTGTATGCCTTTTTTGCAAAATGGTTCCGCTTATATATAGAAAATGCAGCCGGAGCACCTTTCGGTTTTCCAACTGCATCTTTAAAATCTGGTTTTATTTTTTTGAATATCCATGTGCTTCTTCGAGCATCATGTCTTTTACTTTCATCAGACGAATCTGCGTACTTCTCTCGTTCTCATCCAGCTTCATCGTAATATATTTAATATTTTTCTCTGTTTCCGGAATAATTACATGCTCCAACGCATTTACACGTCTTCGTGTCTTTTCAATCTCTGCCGCCATTAACTGACATGCTTTTTCGCATTCTGCCAATCTTATCATATCCGGCAGAATATCTGCAAGAGATTTGACAGCCCCATCCAAATCACTGGATGTAAATGCAAATCCATATGAATAAATATCATTTTCATCCGCTGTTCTTGTTTTATATTCAAATTTTGGAATCTCTACACTCATGACATTTTCTTCCGAAGGAATCAAATTAATTTCCTGTTTCGGTGCCATCAGTGCTGTGTGAAGTTCCGCCTCCGACATTCCAGCCTTGGCAATAACAAAATTTTTATTCGCTGATAAAATGCCGGCTTCGACCCGTTTTCTAACTTCCATGTTTTCTCTTACAAGATCAAGATACTGGCGCATCAGTTCATCACGTTTATCTTTCAATAATTTGTGACCTCGCACTGCAGTGATCCTTTTCTTTTTCAAACGTGTCAGTTCCATACGGGTTGGATTTACCTGTGTGGATGCCAAGCGTCCTCACCTACCTTTCCTTTGATGCTTCTCAGAGTCTTTTTCGTCACCTTTTTTGCAGCAACTTACTTTCCGTAATATTCATCGAGATATTTGTCATCGATACGTTTCAACTCTGTTCTTGGAAGCATGGAAAGTAGTTTCCATCCAATTTCCAAAGTCTCTTCAATACTTCGATCTGTATTGTATCCCTGTGATACATATTCTTTTTCAAATGCATCTGCAAACTTCGCATACAACAAATCAATCTCTGTCAACGCTGCTTCACCAAGGATTACCATCAGCTCTTTCGCATCTTTACCACGTGCATATGCCGCAAACAGCTGGTTCATTGTATTGGCATGATCCGCACGTGTCTTACCTTCGCCGATACCTTTGTCCTTCAGACGAGACAATGATGGAAGTACATCTATCGGTGGTGTTACACCTCTTCGATACAGATCACGACTTAAAATAATCTGTCCTTCTGTAATATATCCTGTCAGGTCAGGGATTGGATGTGTCTTATCATCTTCTGGCATTGTCAGAATCGGGATCATTGTGATACTTCCTTTTTTACCATTCTGACGTCCCGCTCTTTCATACAAAGAAGCAAGGTCTGTGTACATATATCCCGGATATCCTCGACGTCCCGGAACCTCTTTACGGGCTGCTGATACTTCTCGAAGTGCATCCGCATAGTTTGTAATATCTGTCAAAATTACAAGTACATGCATATCTTTTTCAAATGCAAGATACTCTGCTGCCGTCAGTGCAACTCGAGGTGTAGATATACGCTCAATTGCAGGGTCATTTGCAAGATTGACGAATAAAACTGTACGGTCTATTGCACCTGTCTCTTTAAAACTTTCAATAAAGAAGTTTGACTCTTCGAATGTAATACCCATTGCCGCAAATACAACGGCGAATTTATCATCTTTTCCTCGAACCTTTGCCTGTCTTGCGATCTGTGCTGCAAGATTTGCATGTGGCAGACCCGATGCTGAGAAGATTGGTAACTTCTGTCCACGTACAAGTGTATTCAATCCATCAATAGCTGATACTCCTGTCTGGATAAATTCTTCCGGATAACTTCTTGCTGCCGGATTCATCGGCAGTCCGTTGATGTCCATACGAGCTTCCGGAAGTATTTCCGGTCCTCCATCAATCGGACGTCCCATACCGTCAAAAACTCGTCCAAGCATATCTTCTGAAACACCCAGTTCCATGCTTCTCCCAAGAAAACGCACTTTACTGTTCGATAAGTTGATACCTGTTGCACTGTCAAATAACTGCACCAGAGCATCACTTCCATTAATTTCCAATACTTTACAACGTCTTACTTCCCCACTTGCCAGCTCAATCTCGCCCAGCTCGTCATAAGTAACATTTTCCACATCGCGCACCAGCATCAGTGGTCCGGCTACTTCCTGTATGGTTCTATACTCTTTTGGCATTTAGAAGTCCTCCTTTCCCAATGCATTCGCAATCTCAATGTGTAACTCTTCTTTTACTTTTTCATATTCTTTCTGAATCTCATCTTCAGTCACATATTTGAATCGGCCAATCTGTTCACGTACAGGCAGATTGATCAAGTTCTGTAATTTTGCACCCTTTTCTAAGGCTTCTACAGACTGATCATAATATGCGAGGACAAGATCCATCATCATATACTGCTTATCCAAAGAAGTATAAGTATCTACTTCATGGAAAGAGTTCTGATGCAGGAAATCTTCTCGAATAGAGCGTGCAGCTTCCATCTTCAGACGGTCGCTTGCTGATAAGGCATCCATACCAACCATTTTTACGATTTCGTCTAATTCCGCTTCTTCCTGAAGCAGAGTCATCATTTCCTGACGTTTTGCCATCCAGTCCGGCTCAACTTTTTCATTGAACCATTTTTCCATATTATCAAGATACAACGAATAACTGTTTAGCCAGTTGATTGCCGGGAAATGTCTCTTATAAGCAAGTGCTGAGTCCAATCCCCAGAATACTTTTACAATTCGAAGTGTAGCCTGTGATACCGGTTCTGAAATATCTCCACCCGGAGGTGATACTGCACCGATTACAGACAATGCTCCTTCTCTTTCTTCCTTACCTAATGAAATCACATGACCTGCTCTTTCATAGAACTGTGCAAGACGGCTTCCCAGATAAGCCGGGTATCCTTCCTCACCAGGCATCTCTTCCAGACGTCCTGACATTTCACGGAGTGCCTCTGCCCAACGTGATGTTGAATCTGCCATTAACGCAACTGAATATCCCATATCTCGGAAATATTCCGCAATTGTAATTCCTGTATAAATAGATGCTTCACGTGCTGCAACCGGCATGTCTGATGTATTTGCGATCAGAACGGTTCTCTGCATCAAAGACTGTCCTGTCTTTGGATCTTTCAGTTCCGGAAATTCATTCAGAACGTCCGTCATCTCATTGCCACGCTCTCCACATCCGATGTAAACAACGATATCTGCTTCCGCCCATTTTGCAAGCTGATGCTGGATTACTGTTTTACCACTTCCAAATGGCCCCGGTACTGCAGCAACTCCACCTTTTGCAAGCGGGAAAAATGTATCAATAACACGCTGTCCTGTTACCAGTGGCATATCCGGAGATAATTTCTTTTTATATGGACGACCCTTACGGACTGACCATTTCTGCATCAGTGTCAATTCCTTGTCACCTTCTGCAGTCTCTACAACAGCCACTGTTTCTTCCACCGTAAATTCTCCGGCCTTTATTTCTTTTATGGTTCCCTTGATTCCATATGGAACCATGATCTTCTGCTGTACGACGATTGTCTCCTGCACTGTTCCGATCACATCTCCGGCTTCTACCTCATCTCCAACTTTTGCAGTAGGTACAAATTCCCATTTCAAATTTCTCTTCAGAGATGGTACCTCTACACCACGTTTTAAGTTATTTCCGGATACTTTCATAATGTCATCCAGCGGGCGCTGAATTCCATCATATATGCTGGTAATCAATCCAGGTCCCAATTCAACAGACATCGGCACTTCCATGGATTCTACCGGTTCTCCCGGTCCAAGTCCTGATGTCTCTTCGTATACCTGAATAGATGCCTCGTCTCCGTGCATCTCTATGATTTCGCCAATCAGTCTTTGTTCACTAACACGAACGACGTCAAACATGTTCGCATCTCGCATTCCCGAAGCAATAACAAGTGGGCCTGCGACTTTCTTTATTACGCCTGTACTCATTTGACGAACTACCTCGCTTTCTATCTATTGTTTTATTCTTCTGAGAACAAAATATCGCTTCCGACAGCCTGTTCCACCGTCTTCTTTACACCTTCCACACCGGCACCGGTATTTCCCGATACGCCCGGAATTTGTATGATCGCTGGAAATGTCCGTTCCTGATATTCTTCTATCACATCTGTCAACTGCGCTGCAACTGCCTCTGTAATATAGATAACGCCATATTTTCCATCTGCCAGCTGACGCAGCTTATCTTTTGCTTCTTCCCGGTTCTTGACAGGACAGATGCTAAGACCGAGTGTTGCAAATCCATATATGCTGTCATAATCTCCGATTACTGCAATCTTATACATACATCTCCCTTATCCTTTCCCGGATCATCTCGTCTGGAAATCCATTTTGTTTTCCTGTCAGGATCATCCGCACCGTCTTAATTTCATTTTGTCTTGCCAGCAGATACGCTACCAGCGGCCCTGCAGAAAAGGCATTATATTTCTGTGGCTTAATTGCCTCGATCATTCGGTTATCACACCATCTTTCAAATGCCGATGGCGATTCTTCCAATGCCTCTACACCGTCTGCATAAACTGTTTCTTTCAAATATTCTCGCAATGCATCTGCTCCCGACAATGCTGCTTTTGCCAGCTGTTCCACATTGATGCTCTCACATGGAGCCATAGCACGTTTCATAAACTCCAGCGATTTTCCTGTCTTCTGACATCTCACTGCAATTTTGATATTTGCAAGTGCCACTGTTGACTCAGCATATACACGGATAATCTCATCTTTTGCGTCATGTCCTGCCTGTGTAATAGCCTCCAAAGCTGCACGATCTACAATCACATCACATAGCTGCCCATCTCTTGTCTGAAGCAATGTCTCATAAGCCTCTTTTGCAGCCGCCTCCATATTCCCCGGAAGACGTTCAAACGCTTTATTCTCTACAATTGACAGCATTTCCTTTCCCGGAATCTTGCAGTCATCATAAAAAATCTTTTCATTTGTCACCTCTGTACAAACTTCCTTAATCGCTGCTTTTAGGTTATGATATAGTTTCGGATAAGACATCACATCAAACACTGTTAAATCTGGAGATACTTCCTGGATAACCTGCCATGTTTTCTCTTCCTCGCAATTTAAAATTGCTTCCACATCATTCTCTGTCTCAGCATTTCCCCAGCCTTTTTCACTTAAAAGCCCAAGACACTGTGCTTCATCTTTGCATGCAAGGAGCTGGTCGATTACAGAATCTGTAAGCAGTGATGCCTCCAACGCACGTATTCTGGCAACTGCATAGGTATATTCTAATTCATTCACATTCAATCCTCCCGGCTGCTTTATTTTATACAAACATTACTTTTTGCACCAAGTCAGACCATTCATCACGTTTGGATTCAAAGATTGCCCGTATGGTACAGTTCTCTTCAATTCCTCCGTATACCAGAATAAAACCACCATCAATCTGCTTTGTTTCCGAAGCAAATGTCAGCTTTCCGCCTTTCGATGCTACGATTTTCTCTGTTTCTTCTACAAACGAAGCCGGAATTCTCTGCTTATCTTTTTCAGAAAAATAAATCTCACCATCACCTGACTGCACATATGTCTTCAACAGATTTGTAAGTAATTCGAAATACTCTGCATCTGAAAGATTCATTACTTTTTCATATGCCTTTTGAAGCACTTCGGAGATCATTTCCTGTTTTGCCTTCAAAATGGCCGTCTTTCTCTTCATGTCACAAGAGGAGGCAATGCGTTCATGATAATTCTTCACTGCAGTTTTTGTTTTCTGATCCATTCGCTGCTGTGCTTCTTCTACTTCCGCTTTTACTCTTGCCTGTATTTCCTCTGCCTGTGCATTTGCTTGTGCGATTCTCTCTTCGGCTTGTGCGTTTGCATCTTCCAGGATCTGACTTTTCATCTTGTCTAATCCACTCATTTTCTTTACCTCGCTCTATTTCAATTCATCTTCATTCTCCGAATAACATTCTCCTGAAGTAACTCTTCAGCTTATACCGGAATTGCACTTACTGCGAGGATAGAAATCAGCAGTGCTAAAATTGCATATGTCTCAACCATCGCCGGGAAAAGCATTGCTTTACCAAACTGTTCCGGTTTCTTTGCCACGATTCCGATTGCTGCTGCAGCTGTTTTACCCTGAGATTTTCCTGAGATCAATCCAACAATACCAATTGGAAGACATGCTGCCAAAATCAAAAGACCTGTTGCCACAGATACTTCTTTGATACCTCCGCCAAGCAAACCAACCTTTGAAAGTGTAATAAATCCAACCAACAATCCGTAAATTCCCTGTGTACCTGGAAGCAGCTGCATAATCAATACTTTTGCAAATTTACTTGGGTCTTCTGATACAACCCCTGATGCTGCCTGACCTGCTACTCCAACACCTAAAGCAGAACCTGCTCCTGCCAATAATACAGCTAATGCTGCTCCAAGAAGTGCATATACAATACCTAATTTATCCATAACTTTTTATTCCTCCTTAACATCCGCATACTTTGTATTTTCTCTAAATGGATGGAATGCTCTTCCTCCACCTTCATAGAATTTTCCGAAAAATTCTACATACTGTAAACGATTTGTGTGCACATACGCGCCAAGTAAGTTGATCGCAATATTAAATACGTGTCCGATAATAAATACGATCACAAACAGGATCACTCCAAATACGCTTTTTCCTCCCATACTTCCCATCTGGTTTACAACCTGGGCAATAACACCTGTTGCAAGTCCCAGTGCCAGAAGTCTTGAATAAGATAACACGTCGCTTAACCATCCTGTCACATTGTACAGATCATATGCTCCTAATGCGATACGAAGTCCAAAATTTTTATTTGCTCTGCCTGACATCAACACAATACCCACCGCTCCGAGAATGGACGCCCATTTTGCAATTGCATTGACAACCGGCGGAAATGTAATCTGAACCTGTGCAATAGATGCAAAAATATCTGTCGGAATTAATAACAAAATCAATCCGATTAAGAAAACATACCACAATACTACGTCACATAAGAAATCTACATATTTTTTATCTCTGATACACATGTATCCTTTAATCCCTAATCCTGTAAATAAATGGATCAATCCAAATACCATAGAATAAATTAACAATTTCATTGGATTATTGAGTGGAACAAACCATAATGCTTTGATTCCCACTTCATGTCCGAAAAATGTTCTGGATACAACGTTGATCACGTCTCCGAAATATCCGCCAAACATGATTCCCCAGAATAATGTTGATAATCCGCACCAGAAAAATAACTGAATCGACTTCTTCATTCCCTCTGACATACGCGGGAATTTTAAAATCAATACACCGCAGGCAATAGAAACAATTGTTCCATATGCTGCATCTGATAACATCAATCCAAATAAAAATACATAAAATACTGACATAATCGCTGTCGGATCAATCTCACCTTTTTTCGGAAGTCCGAAAGATTCTAAAACGCCTTCCGCACTTGCTGAAAATTTATTATTTTTCAAAAGTACCGGCGGTTCTTCCTCTTCTTTTAACTCCTCCACATCGATTGCGCAGTCATATTTGCTTTCCAGAACCCGTTTCACCTTTTCTACATCCCGATGAGGAACATAACCGCTCAGCACAAAAGTATTTGCCGATTGTGGTATCTCTCCTAATACTTCGTACTTTTCCGCTCGTACACGATAATAATCTGCAAGCAGATAAATCTCTTCTCTTTGTTCTGCGAGCCTGATCACTTCCTGCTCGATTTGTGAAATCCGATTCTCTTTTTCTTTGATTGCCTGCTTTAACTCCTCCGTTTCCCCTGCCGGAGTCTTTGCGCTGCTCTGCGCTATTCTTGAAAATCCTCGACTTCGAAGTGCTTCTTCTATACTCTGTTCTTCTTGTTTTAAACAGATAACTGCAATACAAGTCATATCCTGTCCGGATGAAATCACATAAGCATCTGCCGCCTCAACTTCCGGCGCTGCATCTGCCAAAATCTCGTAAATTCCAGAAATATCAGCCAGTCCCGGAATACTTCCTAAAATCACAGAAGTTTTCTTTGTTCCTGTCGCATTCATCGGGATATCCAGACTCAGCCATGGGACAAGGCTCTCAATCCGATTCTCCAGCTTAAGGATCTCTGCTTTATTCTCTGCTTTTTCCTTATCCAATGCCTGAATCCGGCTCACCACTTTAAGCAGTTCCTCTCGCTTTCGAATCACTTCTTCATGTACTTTTGCATCAACCAGCTTCTTGCCTTCTAAAGATGACAGCATCGATGTTTTTACCGGAGCATATTCATTCAATATCTCCAGAGCTCTGTCAGCAGAATTAGCAGCTTTTTCAAAACTGCTTCTGGCATTTGCAGTGTCCATCCGGCGGAAATCTTCGTCTTCGTCCAACACATGGTTAATCTCCATAACTCCCATGCTCTGAATCTTTTCCAGAATCGCTTTTCGGTCCTTCTTCAACGCGCAGATACTCATTCGCTGCATCTGCAATACCGCCATAACACAATCCCTCCTTTTTCATTACAGTTTACCTGCAAACTGTAATCCTTTTTACCTTCCCGCAACACGCAGCTTATGATACCAATTGTGCTATTACGAGGCTGACTGCTTCCTCTTCCTTTACGGAAGCAAGTTCTTTTAACGCTACAACTTCTTTCTCAATCTTTGACAGCGTCTCTGCTTGTACCCGTTCTCCTTCTTCTCTTGCATCTGTCATGGCTTTCTGCATCTTCTCTTCCATTACAGCTAATTGTTCTTCTTTCCATTGTTTCGCCTGTTTTTCTGCATCGTCCACGATCTGATTGCCTTTGACTTCAGCATCTCTTGTTATTGCATCTGCTTTTGCTTCTGTCTCCCGGATTACCTGAATGGTTTCTTCTACCATATTCTAGTCACCGCCTTTCCCTAAGGTACATATTTTCATCCTAGCACATCTCTTGTATAAAATCTATAAATTATTTAGATTTTTTCAAACTTTTTTGTGAATAAATTGTTTGTTTTTTATCAATAATAGAAACAATTTAGTAAAATATGCACAACTTTTATTTATTATGCTCTTTTTATTCCATATTTATTCCACCTTGTCTAAAAAATTTTTAGATTTTTAAAATAGAAAAAAATCCCTTTTAGCCAATACATCGTATCCGCTAAAAAGGATTTTTCTCTCTTTTTCTTTTATTTATTCCATTCCAAATGATGAAGATGTCCTTCCAAATTCATCCCCGCAAACTGATTTTGTCTCAATGCCTCATATAACATAATTGCAACTGAATTTCCAAGATTCAAAGAACGAATCTCTCCTACCATTGGAATTCTCACACAGTTCTCCTGATTTTCAACAAGAATCTCCTCCGGGATACCTGCGCTTTCCTTCCCAAACATAATATAACAGTCTTCTTCATATGCTACATCAGTATATACTTTTTCAGCCTTTGTCGTTGCCATGTAAATCTTTGCTCCCGGATTTTTATCAAGAAAATCCTGATAATCAATATAAGTTGTAACATCAAGATCTTTCCAATAATCCATTCCTGCACGACGCAATGCTTTCTCATCAAGACGGAATCCTAATGGTTCGATCAAATGCAGTCTTGTATTTGTTGCAACACAAGTACGTCCGATATTTCCTGTATTCGCCGGAATCTCAGGCTCCAATAATACAATATTTAACATATTTTTTCTCCACAACAGTTTTTTCTAAGCAAAGTAATTATTTATTTTGTTCTGCACGTAATTTTTCAATAAAATGTTCCAGTCTTTCCAATGCAGCCTTTAAATCTTCCAAAGAATATGCATAAGATATTCTCAGGAAACCTTCTCCACAGTCTCCAAATGCTGTTCCCGGAACAACTGCCACTTTTTCTTCGTATAACAGACGAGTTGCGAACTCTTCCGATGTCATATTGAACTCTTTGATACTTGGAAATACATAGAATGCACCAAATGGTTCAAAGCACTCCAATCCCATACGTTTGAATTCGTGCATCAAAAATCGTCTTCTTTGATTATATGCTTTTCGCATTTCTATTACTTGATCTCCACAGTGACGCAATCCTTCAATCGCTGCATACTGACTGTTTGTAGGTGCACACATAATTGCAAATTGATGTAGTTTGATCATCTGCTTCAAAATCACCTGCGGACCACAGCAATATCCAAGACGCCATCCTGTCATCGCAAACCCTTTTGAAAATCCATTGATCACAATTGTTCGCTCTCTCATTCCAGGCAAACTGGCGATAGAAACATGGTCACCTTTATAACTCAATTCCGAATAAATTTCATCTGAAATAACAAACAGATCATGTTCTTCCACAAACTTTGCAATTGGTTCCAAATCCTCTTTTGTCATAATTGACCCTGTAGGATTATTTGGAAATGGCATGACCAGAATCTTTGTCTTTTCTGTCACTTTATCTTTCAGATCATCTACTGTCAGTTTAAACTCATTTTCATGCTTTAATTCTACGATTACCGGAACACCATCCGCCATAATTGTACATGGCAGATATGATACATAACTAGGCTGCGGAAGCAATACTTCTTCTCCCGGATCAAGCATACAACGAAGTGCCAGATCAATAGCCTCACTTCCTCCGACAGTGATCAGTGTTTCTTTTTTCGGATCATAATTGACATGGATCGTACGTTCAAGATATTTGCAGATTTCTGTACGAAGCTCCATCAATCCTGCATTAGATGTATAAAATGTTCTTCCCTTTTCCAGAGAAAAAATTCCTTCTTCACGTATTCTCCATGGAGTGTCGAAATCCGGTTCTCCAACACCAAGGGAAATGACATCTTCCATTTCATTTGCCACATCAAAGAATCTTCGGATTCCTGATGGCTGTACTGATACAATCTTTTTTGATAATGGATTTCTCATTATGGTGTCACCACCATTCTGTCAGACCCTTTCTTAGGCAACATGATCGTACCATGGTCTTTGTATTTTTTCAAAATAAAATGAGTTGCTGTTCCAATAACCGGTTCAATCGGAGAAAGCTTCTCTGATACAAACAATGATACTTCCTGCAATGTTTTTCCTTCCAATGTAACAAGAAGATCATATGCACCGGAAATCAAATATACCGCATTCACTTCCGGATAATTGTAAATACGTTCCGCAATACGGTCGAATCCCTGATTTCTCTGTGGTGTAACACGCACTTCAATCAATGCTGTCACTTTTTCCACCCCGGTTTTATCCCAATTAATCATTGTATGATATCCGCAAATGATTTTTTCTTTTTCCATTTCTGCTACTTCATTTGCAATCTCTGCTTCTTCCATACCCATAAGAACTGCAAGTTCTCCAAGATCAATCCGGCTGTTTTTCTCTAAATTTCTCAAAATTTCATTTCTTAATTTCTGTTTTGTATCCATAATTTTTACCTTCCTCTAATTTCTGTTTTCTCCATAACATCAGTTCATCCGATGTTGGCCGATCCAGGTATCTGATTTCACTTCCGCTTGTGATCACCCTCGCATTCTCTGCGGTGGTACTCCCAAGCCTAACGGCTCGTGCGCCGTTCTTTTCTAAAATCTCGATCAGCTTTTCGCCTTGATCTGTGAAAAACAGAAGACTTCCTGTTGATGTCATCTTATATGGATTCAAATGATAATATTCACAAATTTCTACGGTTTCCTGTCGGATTTGTATCTTCTGCATATCAATCTGCAACCCTAGTCCTGCCACCTCAGCTGTATCCCATAAAGTTGCAAAGAGCCCACCGCTTCCTACATGCTGCACAGCGGATAAAATAATATTTTCCTCTTTCACTTCTTTTTCAACATTCTCCAATAGCTGAAGCTTGAGCATCTGTGACTCTAGTTCTTTGGTCTGACGTAAAAATGCCGGAACAAATCTTCCTTTTAGCTCTTTTTCCTGCTCGTCCAAAATACGCAGCGTACCTTCTAATCCCACAAAACCGCACATGACAATGTCTTGTTCCGGCTTGATATTCTCGATATTTCTAAGCATCCTCTTTTCAGCAAATCCCATTGTCTCCACACGCACAATTGCCTGTGTCACTGCCGGATTCACCTCTACCTGAACATTTGAAATTACAATATTCATCATGGTACACATTTCTTCCATTTCTTGTACCATGCCTGCCACCTTTTGCTCTCCGATACGCTCCGAGATCAAAATAAAAATCTGCACATCTATAGGTTTTGCCCCTCTGGATGCTAACTGATTGATTGCTGCTGCCAAAGAATAATTCCCTAGTTTTTTTGTATCACCTGATGTGGATGCCGCCGATTTTATAAGCACTTGTTCATCATCTACAGCATAGGCACTGCAACTTTCTGCCGCTGATATCTTTAATAAATTTTGTTCCTGCTTTTTATATAATTGTTTCATCACTGCACGATTCCATGCAGTTTGTGATAGTTTTCCTACTTTCATACTACTCCTTGATCATCCGGACTTCTATGTTCTTTGCACTCCTGATCAATAACCATAAATAATTTCCTGAATTGCTGCATTGATTGTTGCTAAATCCTGTGTTCCAATCGCTTGTTGCATTTTAGCTGTAGCATTGGCATCATCTGATGCTGTTCCCACAGAATAGGTCTCCGGCGACGATACATACTCACTATGATTCACAACTTCTCTGCTCACCTCTGTCCCATTCTCTGTCACAACCTTCCACAGCTGTGCAGAAATCTTCGGATGTGCTGCACTCACATAATTGATATATCCGATTGGGTCATCTGATGCAACATAATTTGTTCCTGTTGCCTGTTCACTTGAGAGTGTCTCACTGACATAAGTAACTGTTCTGTTCGGATCTCTTGTTTCTTTTCCATATATATTAAACGTTAAGCTACCCCCGCCAACAATTGCTTCAATATAAACAGGATATTCCTGATTATTTTTAAATACCAGATCCATCACATCATCTGCTATTGCCGCATCCATAGACGGCTCTGCATAAGATACAAGCATAGAATGTTGATGTCTTTCTACAATATCAAGTTCTGCATAAAGCAATGCCTGATACAATGTCGTAGACACCTGGCAGATTCCTCCACCCATTGTCTGTTCTACCGTATTCCCGGAAAAAGAAGCTGCTTTTGCATATCCATTCTCTTCTGTATATGGCCTCATTGCTTCATCTGCCGACTGCTCTTCACCAGGCTGCAACAAAATATCATTCAGGTGTTTTGCTCCGCTTTCTACGTTTTGTGCTCGCCCACTGTCATTCACATCATAATAAGTTGTAAAACTTCCCAATAAATCCGTCGCATCTTTCAATTCCTCTGCTGTAACTTTTGCCTTATCTTCATCTATCTTCGCTTGAATCGTAGCATTTTTTCCATCCCAAGATTTTAAAAGCTTCTTTATATTCTCGATTGTTTTATTTGTATTCAGAACTTCTCCGCTTTTTTCCTTCTCGATGCTTACATTTCCTAATGCATCCTGTGTCACACAGGCATTCTGTGGCTCATTAAGAGCTGATACCGCAGCTGTTTCCAACGCTTTTTTTGCTGTATTTTCATCTATTTTATATTGCAGTGGAATATCATGTGTCAATTTTCCACGTTTTGCATTTTTCATAATTTTATATGCTTTTAATGCATTTCCTCTTCTGCCATAGTCCACTGCCTGTTGTACAGAATCTTCCAGCTTACTCACTTGAAGTCCTAATGTATTTGCTTCGACATCAAATGCTCTGTCATCCGTCACTTTGAATGTAAAGGTCACATTATTTTCCTGGCTTATAACACCCTGCACTGTCTGAACAGCCTCATCTTTGGTCTGCCCGGACACATCGACTCCTCCAACTGTAATCCCTGATAATATTTTCCCATCATCATGACGATGTATATAGCTTTTCATAACGAGCTGTACCACCCCCATAATGATTAATATTAAGAGCAACACTATACCCAACAAATAAATATCTCTCTGGAGTCTTCGAATTCTTCTGCTTCTTCTCTTTCTTTTTTTCTGCTGCATCTTATACCCCTTGGTCTTATCTGGCATCCATATTCTTTACATAAGATATGGAATTATCATCGTTGCAACCATTGCTAATATTATTACAAGAATAACAATAGACACTGTTTTCTTAAATTTTTTATCATAAAAATTCATTTCGATACCCCTTTTTTTATTTCTTATTTTGAATTGGTTTTATTCTATACTTTTTGCTCATTTTTTGCAAGAACCTATATAGTTATCATTCACAGTACCTGTGAACAGTAACATGACCTGCAACCCTTATATAACCTCATATGTTGTGGCCTGATTTGTGAGCGGATTGCGGTTTTGATAATCAAACAAAATCAAATGTCCATCTATATTTTCCAAATGTGTCATCTTACGCAGCTGACGTTTATCATACTTTTCATACCCTTTCAAATATTGATGTTCTTCTGCCTCTGTATCGTAAAATGTCCGCTCCACCTCTTTACTTACTAAAGAGTCACCTGCAAATGCCGGACGATTTTTCATATTTTCCCTCAGATATAAATCCATAACTAACGTCTGACGAAATTGCTCTTCTGTTAATAAAGTCTCGTATTGTACTAATGCCACTTCTTTTATAAACGCATATAATATTTCATATCGTGCGACACGATTGTGATTCACCCCATAATATCCATGTTCTTCATAATAGTTACTCATTTCTTCAAACATCACAAACGCATCTCCAAAGACTTGTTCAAGCAATTCCATAGTATGTTCAAATTGTCTGCTGTTATAATACACCTCTACCATCTCTTCCAGTCCTTTGAGGCAAATCACATCCGAATATGGAAGCCATTTTGTCGACAGCACTTCATACGGCGGTCTGTTCTGATACAACAACTCATAGTCTTTTGTTTTTTCTTCCATGTATGAGCCTTTTAAAACTTTAAGAAAGCCAAGCTGCAGCTGTTCCGGTCTCAATGCATATACGTCACAGAATGACTTATGGAAACTATTGTAATCTTCAAAAGGAAGACCCGCGATCAAATCTAAATGCTGATGAATATTTTTCGCAGCATGCACACGATTCACCACTTCTGTCACCTGCGAAAATTTCATTGTACGATGAATTTCCTTAATCGTCTGTTCATTTGTTGACTGCACACCAATTTCCAATTGGATCAATCCAGGTCGCATAGTGCTGATTAAATTTAATTCTTCTTCATTTAATAAATCTGCCGCCACCTCAAAATGGAAATTTGTTTTCCCTTTATCATGTTCTTTTATATAAGACCAGATTTCCATAGAATGTGAATGTTTACAATTGAATGTACGGTCTACAAACTTCACCTGCGGAATCTCATGATCTATAAAAAACTGTAATTCTTTTTTTACCAGCTCTAAGTCTCTAAAACGAAGACATTTATCAATAGAAGAGAGACAATAACTACATGAAAACGGACATCCCCTGCTTGATTCATAATAAATGATCTTATTCTTGAAAACATCTAAATCTTCATATACAAATGGCACTTTACTTAAATCCATCACACTTCGATCTGCAGTTTCTATGATTTCTTCCCCATCTCGGAAAGTTATCCCAACGATTTCTTTCAATCGTTGGACTTTTTCACATTGTTCCAGACTTTTCCCACTGTTGTTGTAATAAAACTCTGCCAATTCTAAAAATGTCTCTTCTCCTTCTCCTCGCATAATGCCATATACCTGTGGAAATTGTTCCAACATATGAGACGCATGATATGAAACCTCAGGTCCACCAAGCCAGATATCTGTCTGTGGCATAATCTTCCCTAGTTCTGCGACCAGTTGTTCTACATATTCAATATTCCACAAATAGCAGGAAAAACAAAGCACTTCCGGTTTTCTTTTATACAGATCCATCAATATCTGATCCAACGGCTGGTTGATCGTATATTCCGCAATTCCTATCTCTTCTTTATATTTCTCACATTTTCCTGCCGCATAAGCTCTCAGACTGTATACTGCTAAATTGGAGTGAATGTATTTTGCATTGATTGCAGTCAATAAAATATTCATCTATATGCTCCCTTTTTTCTAATATGTCACTTTTATATTAAATAACCCGATACTTTTTTCATTTCATTATAAACGCTTCCCCCTCTATTTTCAATTATTCTTCTTAGGCATCTTGACTTTTTCTTAAAAACCATGTAAACTTAAGACTCGTGCAGCCGGGGTGTTAGCGGTACCTTGTACCTGCAATCCGCTATAGCAGGGGTGATATTACGCAGAGGGTGCTGATTTGCAAAGCTGCCCTTGGAAAGTGGCGTTGAAAATCCGGGTCTCACACGACGGGAACCTGTGAACCGTGTCAGGTCGGGAACGAAGCAGCACTAAGCAGGATCTTCCGGGTGTTGTGAGGGTGCCTGGATCGAGTCAACTACCAAGGTAACGTTTGTGGAGATGTATTCGAAGCGTAATGCACGTAAAGTAAGAAATTCAAGACACTGAAAAGGAGAATCCTCACAGTGTCTTTTTTTTATCTATATTTAACTGATTGTTCTATACTCTCTTATCTAATCCTCTTTTTTCAGCGTTTTTTCGTATTTTATTTTCTTCTGCTTCTCCCTGAGTTCTTTAAAAAACTGTTTCATCATTGCACTGCATTCTTCACCCAGTACACCTGTCGTAAGCTCAACCTGATGATTAAATTCCTGCATATCAAGCAGATTTAAAATAGAGCCTGCACACCCGGCCTTTGGATTCATACACCCGACAACAACCCGCTTTGTCCGCGCCTGTACAATCGCACCCGCACACATCTGACAAGGTTCCAAGGTAACATATAATGTACACTCTTCCAATCGCCAGTCATTTATTTTTTTACTCGCTTTTTTTATCGCAGCAATCTCCGCATGTGCCAATGGATTTTTGTCTGTTGTTCTTCGATTATAACCTCGTCCAATAATCTTTCCTTCGTACACGATCACACATCCTATCGGAACCTCCTCCAGCGCATAAGCCTTCTTCGCCTGCCGAATCGCCTCTCTCATATATTTTTCATCCAACTTTTGGTTCATCTCATCCATGAATATTTCTAATCCTTTCATGTATTTTCAGTTCTTTTCTTATTATTACAAGAATACATTATCTTAGAGGTTTTGAACAGCATTTCCTCAATTCTTATTTTATTAATCTATTGGAGGTACTCTATGAATCCAGGTATTTATTATCTTTATGAATATAAAAATAATCACTGTATGCGCAACACCGGATTTTTAAAACTCACAAAGAAGCCAGATTGCTGGCTTCTTCAGATTCAAGCCAGAAATATTCCCGTCACGAATCAGCACCTTGTCCCATTCTGTGCTATTTTAACCGAACAAGAGCATAACATTTCCAAAAAAATAAGTGAGCTTCCATGCAATTCTCATATCATTTCTGCTCAACTTACACTACCGGATTCTGCCATCAATTCAATTTCATCCATGGAGAATCTGCATGGTTTTTTAATTCCACTGCCTGATGAAAGTTTTCTTACCGCTACAGAATCTCATTTTCATCTGGATATCAATGAAATTTTTTCGACAACTGTGCAATCCGAAACTCCTGATCCAGCTCCAGATCTTTCAGCTTCCGAATACAACGATAATGATAATTTATTCGAAGCCAGTGATACAACAAACTTATTATATCCTTCTAAAACCATACAGAAAATCCATCATTCAGATTTGAAAATTCTTCCTAAAAAATGTTGGAATCTTGCAAACAACAGTTTTCTTCTGCATGGATACCATAATTATCACCATCTTCTCCTTATCGAAGAAAATGGTCATTATCAGCTCGGAGTGCCCGGAGTATATGATATTCGAGAAGCCCGAGCCGCAGAAATTTTTGGTTTTCCGGAATTTATCAACTCCTATAACGATCAATTAGAACTTTCTCCTGATGAATGTAATACACAGGAAAATTTTGGATACTGGTGTCATTACATTTATTAGAAAATATTTTCTAAATTTTCTTTGCATTATAAATGGGGAGCATATCCGTCTATTGTAGCTCCCCATTTCATCTTAGTCTAAATAAATTGGTGGTTCATAATCTTTGCCAAGCTCTGATTTCATCCGCTCCTGGTATCCAAGGTATGCCCATTCTGTCATATCATCCCAACGATGCTTCGCACGATCATATACCTGCACATATCCGATCTTATTCGGATGCATTCTCACACTATTTGATAAATACTCGTGTCCTGTATATGGATTCAACTCTCCTATCGTCAAATCTTCTTCAATTTCGTTTCTCTTCACAAAACGTTTAGGTTCTTCCTCCGGCTCAATCGTTGCCTTCTCCCATTCCGAAGTAAATCTCGCCCTCTCATATGCACTCTGCACAATCTGTGGCTCCCAGATAGTTGTCTTGTGATCATCATAATTTTCTGTTTCGTCCTGCGGTATCTCCTCCGCATCCTCCAGAGTCAATTCCTCTGATTCATCCCAAGGCTCTTCATCTTCAAGTAAAATTTCTTCTTCCGAATCATCATCTACTTCTTCAAATTCTGCTTCCTCTGTTTCTGATTCTGGTTCTTCTGATTCCGGTTCTTCAACTGTCATTTCTTCTGCATCTTTATTTTTCAGTCCTGCATTATTTGCATATTGAACTGCAAGTTCCTCTGACGCGGTTTCCTCTATTTCCAGCTCCTCTGGAAATATACTCAACTTAAACGGACACCCCAAAATAGCTGCAATCAATCTCATGTCTTGTTCCTGAAAGTTATCTCTACTCAAACGCTGGGTCAGATTCTGACGTGACATTGCTTTCCCAGTTCGTTCCTCGATCATCTCAGCCAATTGTTTGATCGTCATGTTTTTTCTGCTTAACATAATTTTAACTTGTTCGCCAAACGTTAAATCTCCCATAAGAAACCCTCCTTACATCTACCCCTTATTCTAACAAAAGCACATTCCATCGTCAATGCAGAACCCCTCCCTAAAAAATTTCTTTCCCACTATATTAAAAAAGGAACCGAATTACTCGCTGTCATTTACAAGTAATTCCTGTTCCTTTTAGAAAGAAGATAGATTTTTCTGCTGCCTTTTAACTATCTCATTCAATTTTTCTATGTTTTTGTGACTATTTATGAATTTCATCTGATTTTCCAGATTATTTTGTGTCTTTTTGCTGTTCCAAATATTCTTCAAGCGTAATGCCCTGTTCCATAATTTCTTTTGCCGCTGTTTTACCGACATAACGGAAATGCCATGGTTCATAAACAATTCCTGTTACATCTGACTTATCAGTAGGATAACGCAAAATATAACCATAATTTGCACAGTTTGCTTTCAGCCACTTTGCTTCATCTGTATTTTCTTGTTCATCATCTAACTCCTGATAAGTTGGTGATGTAATATCCATTGCCAATCCGGTAGCATGTTCACTTGTCCCCGGCACTGCTACAGACTGTTTTGTTTCATCATAGGCCTCTAGTGGTGTTTTTCCCTGATAAATCCAGTTTAGCATTGTATCATTAAACACGCCTTTTTGTGTCTCATAGTCACGATATGCAGATATAATGTTCAAACTCAACCCTGCATCCGCAGCATCCTGAAACATCTTCTTTGTATCATCCGCAATACGACTATCTACAGAATACTCATCTGTTATTTTTGTCAGACTCGGTGCATATGATGTATCTAGCGGACTCTCGCTATTAATCAGAACAAGACTCCAGTCATCATCGTTTGAAGCTAATTTTTCCGCATTTTCCTTCGCGATTGCCTCTGATGACGGCTGCACCTTAGCCTTTTCAGCTTCTGCCTGCAACTGTTCATTTTCTTTTTTCAGCTTATCCTCTGTAGTTTTAAATTCTTCTCTTACTTCTTTGATTCTTGCTCTTCCACTCAATCCCATAAGAAGCATTCCTATCAATGCTCCAAAGATGATTCCAACGCAAAGTATTTTAATCAGACGATATTTCATCGCTTTTTTCTTCATCTGTTTATATCTCCCATCTTACTTTTTACATCTACTGCATATATCGCACTTCAAATGTCTCAATTGTAATTGCTTTATTAAATAAGTTTCCCTGAACATAATCGCATCCCAATTCTTGCATTACATTCAACTGATCCTGTGTTTCTACTCCGCAGGCATAAACAGATGCACCCAGTCGACGGCAAATATCAATCACTGCTTTTGCCACTATTCTGCTTTTACTGTTTCCTACAATATTAGAAGTAATTCCTTTATCTAGTTTTAGACCATCAAACTCCATAATAGACAAAATAGAAAAACTTGAATCTTTTGCCCCGAAATCATCCAAAAGGACTCTCACATTCGCTTTTCGAATTTTATTACTTGTCTCAGCAAGCATCTCTGGATTCATCTCCTGATTTGTTTCCGATACTTCCACTTGCAAATACTCGCTTGACACATGATATTTTTCAATTATCTTCAGGATCTTATCTCCAACACTCTCATATCGCAAAGTTGCTCCTGAGAAATTGACAGAAATCGGCAACATCATCCGATCTTCATTCTCCCATCTGCGAAGTGTCTTACACACTTCTTCAAACACATACAAATCCAGATAATGCGAAAGCTTTGTTTCCTCCAAAAGTGTCAGGTAACGCCCCGGATCCACAATTCCCAAATCTTTGTGATGATATCTCACAACTGCTTCGGCTCCGACAACCTCTTCTGATTCCGCCTCCAGCACTGGTTTTAAACATACAATAAAATTACCCTGCTCAATATCATCTAACAAATCCTGCTTAATAATCGGTTCATGATGACCTTTTTTCAGATTTTTATAATATTTACGTTTTTCTTTACGCATCATATTCCCTGCATCCATAACAAGATTATCTATATTGATATCCAGTTTTTCCCAGGCATATCCCATCGTAACCAGTCCTAGACTGATATTGTCTAATTTGTCTCTGCTGCTGTGGATACGATTCATGAATCCTTCATATGAAATATTCTCCGCAAGAATCAGGTATTCATCTCCTGTCATACGATAAACCATAAATCCTTTAAAAAACTCTTCCAGTACTTCTCCTACTCGGATAACAACCTCGTCTCCATATTCCCTTCCAAACTCTTTATTAAAATTCTTCAGGCCATTTACATCGACAGAAACCGCACCCAAAGATTTTAACGCTTCTTGATTCACTTCTGAAAGATATCCCACAAAGCTATTCCTGTTCAGCAAGCCTGTCAGGTCATCATGGTAACTTAAATATTCCTGCTGTCTTTGTAATTTCTGTAAAACTGTTGTCTGTGAAATATACGGAAGCAACGAACGCAATAAAGAAAGATCGCACCCTCCTCTGTGAACATTCACAACTGCCAGTATTGCCTTCTGATTTTCACCCATCGGATAAAATACACTGTAGCTGTCTTCTGTGGTATCTGTAACTTCCTCTCTCAGCCATTTTGGAAACTGATCTGGGGATAACATTTTGATTCGGTCTCTCTGCCACGGAATATTCTCCGCACACCACTCGTAGACCATTGTAATTTCTTCATCATCCCGTTCAATGTAATATGCATATTCTGAATCATAGTAATCACGTACTGTTCTCAAAGCATCATTCATCAGCTCTACCATCGAACGTAATTTATCTTTTTCACTCATTGTAATTCTCCCTAATATCAATTCAGCTAAAGTATATTTTAGTATAATAACGTGAAAAAAGCAACACTACGCACTCCTATGTGTTACATTTCTGTTACTTTTTTACAAATATTTTTAACAACAAAAAAAGAACCATACAATTCCGACATAAAAAGTCTTTTTGTACAGTTCTTTTATGATTATCCACAATATTTACACATTCCAATGCTTTCCATGTGATACTTTCAAACGGTTCATCGCCCTGGCAAGAGAAGCCTGCGTATGATAGTATTCCTGAATACTCTGTTTCTGACGCAGCTGCTCCTGTGCACGTTCTTTTTGTTCCTGTGCATGACGGATATCAATCTCTTCCGGACGCTCTGCTGTCTGCACAAGCACGGTTACACGGTTATTAACAATCTCCATAAAACCACTTCCGACAGCTACCTCACGCCAATCCCCCGGCTCAATTTCCATGCGGGCAACTCCGACATTTACTGCGATCACCATATTCTCATGGTTTGGCAAAATTCCTATTGTACCGCCATCATAAGCCGGTACAACGATTTGCCTGCAGCGTCCTTCGTAAAACACACGGTCACTTGCAATTATTTTCAGACCAAATGTTTCCATATGCGCACTCCTTTACTCTTCTGAGCTCATTGTCTTCGCTTTCTCAATAACATCGTCAATTGTTCCGACATTAAAGAATGCATTTTCCGGATATTGATCCATATCTCCATCAATAATAGCTTTAAATCCACGGATTGTCTCATTTAAAGGCACATATTTTCCATGAATTCCTGTAAATGTTTCTGCAACGGAGAATGGCTGTGACAAGAATTTCTGAATCTTTCTTGCACGCATAACTGTTGCCTTATCTTCATCAGAAAGCTCTTCCATACCAAGAATTGCGATGATATCCTGCAACTCTTTATATTTCTGCAAAATTGCTTTTACCTGATTGGCAATTCTATAATGCTCCTCACCTACAATATCCGCTTCCAAAATACGTGAACTTGATTCCAGTGGGTCTACCGCCGGATAAATTCCCTGTTCTACAACTTTACGTGAAAGTACAGTTGTTGCATCCAAATGGGCAAATGTTGTTGCAGGAGCCGGGTCAGTCAAATCATCTGCAGGTACATATACTGCCTGTACAGATGTAATTGATCCATTCTTTGTAGATGCAATACGTTCCTGTAACTCACCCATTTCTGTTGCAAGTGTAGGCTGATAACCTACGGCTGAAGGCATACGTCCAAGCAATGCGGATACCTCTGAACCAGCCTGTGTAAAACGGAAAATGTTATCGATGAATAACAGCACATTCTGATGTTCCTCATCTCTGAAATATTCAGCCATTGTCAGTCCTGTCTCTGCCACACGCATACGTGCTCCAGGTGGCTCGTTCATCTGACCGAATACCAATGCTGTCTTCTCCAGAACTCCTGAAGCTTTCATCTCTGTCCAAAGGTCATTACCTTCACGGGAACGCTCTCCTACACCGGTAAAAATAGAATATCCACCATGCTCTGTTGCAACGTTATGGATCAATTCCTGAATCAATACGGTCTTACCTACACCGGCACCACCGAACAGACCAATCTTACCACCTTTTGCATATGGAGCAAGAAGGTCAATAACTTTAATACCTGTTTCCAGAATCTCTACTACCGGACTCTGTTCTTCAAATGTCGGAGGATCGCGATGGATAACCCATTTCTGAGCATCGTCTTCGATTTTGTCTCCGTTATCAATCGTTTCACCAAGCACATTGAACAAACGTCCAAGTGTCTGATCTCCAACAGGAACGCGGATACCTGCTCCTGTTGCAGTTACTTCCATATCTTTATGAAGTCCTTCACTTGCAGCCAGCATCAGGCAGCGCACTTCATTGTTTCCAAGATGCTGTGCAACTTCCATAACGCAGACTTTACCATTATTTTCTACCTCCAAAGCATCTTTGATGCTAGGAAGATTTCCATCTTCAAATAATACGTCAACGACAGGTCCCATAACCTGTACAATTCGTCCTTTATTCATATGCTATTCTCACTTCCTTTTCCGCTTCTGCGCATTTGCGCCACTGCAGACCTCAGTAATTTCCTGAGTGATTGCAGCCTGTCTGGCTCTGTTATATTCAATAGAAAGTTCTCTGATAATATCCTGTGCACTGTCTGTTGCTGTCTGCATCGCAGTCATTCGAGCATTATGCTCACTTGCATATGCCTCAACCAGACAACCATAAATCATACCTACAATATAGTTTGGTATAATAATGTCCATCACTGCCTGTGCAGATGGATACAATGCAATCGCTTCACGATACACGTTAAGCGGCATCTTCATCTCGTTGAATGAGCTTCTCTCCAGCGGAAGCAGACGAACCTTCTCCACTTCAGACTGAATTGAATTTTCCATTCGTGTATATACAATATATACTTCGTCCAGCTCTCCATTTTCGAACTGTTCAAGAAGAGTTGCGGCAATATCTCTTGCCCGGTGCATCGTTGGTTTCTGTACGGTGTACTGGAAATTTGTGTCAATCTTTACTCCACTTTTAGCAAAATAATGTCTTCCCAGCTCACCTACAACAAATAATTTGTGCTCTCCCGGACCTGCAAGTATCTCTTCTTCTGCCTTCACCACATTGTGATTGTAGGCTCCTGCCAGACCTTTATCCGCAGTTACTACGATTGATGCGATCTTACGCTTCTCTGGCGGAATCTCTTCTCGAAGATCAAAAAACCGTTGCTTCTCCATCTCCGGTACATGTCGGAGAATTCGTGAAATTTCTCCCTGCAAGCCATAGAAATACGGCTCTGTGTCAGCCAGTTTTTTCTTTGCCTGACGCATCTTTGTCGAAGAAATCATATACATGGCATTTGTAATCTTCATCGTGTCTTTTACACTATTAATACGAGTCTGTATTTCTCTGATATTTGCCATCTTAACACCTGCTCTTCTTAAATTCCTTTGCAGTCTCTACAATCTTCTCTGCCAGTTCATCGGACAATACCTTTGTCTCTTCAATTTCTTTGCCGATTTCAGGATGTTCTGTTGCAAAATACCGCAACATATCGTGCTGGAATTCTTTAATTTTTGCTTTTTCAACTCCAAGCATCACTTTATTTCTTGCAGTACATAATGTAATAACTTTTTCTGCCAATCCCATCGGTGCTCCTAATGGCTGCTTCAAAAGTTCCATCAAACCGCTACCATATTCCAGCTGTTCTTTTGTTGCAGCATCCAAATCTGAACTGAACTGCGTAAATACTTCCATCTCACGATACTGGGCAAGATCGATACGAAGACTTCCTGCTGCCTTCTTCATTGCTTTTGTCTGTGCATCTCCACCTACACGGGATACAGACAAACCAACGTTAACCGCCGGACGCATACCAGATGCAAACAAATCACTTTCAAGGAAAATCTGTCCGTCTGTAATAGAAATTACGTTTGTAGGGATGTATGCAGACACATCACCAGCCTGTGTTTCAATAATTGGAAGTGCTGTAATAGAACCTCCGCCAAGTGCATCACTCAAACGGCTGGAACGCTCCAACAGTCTTGAATGCAGATAAAATACGTCTCCAGGATATGCTTCACGTCCAGGCGAACGTCCAAGTAACAATGATAATGCACGGTAAGCAACGGCATGTTTTGAAAGATCATCGTATATGATTAATACATCTTTTCCTTTGTGCATATAATATTCAGCCATAGCAGTTCCTGCATATGGAGAAATATATTGAAGTGGTGCACAATCACTCGCTGTTGAAGCAACAACGATTGTGTAATCCATCGCACCTGCTTCTTTAAATGTATTTACTACCTTAGCAACTGTAGATGCTTTCTGACCAATTGCAACATAGATACAGATTACATCTTTTCCCTTCTGGTTCAAAATTGTATCGGTAGCAATTGAAGTTTTACCAGTCTGACGGTCTCCAATGATCAACTCACGCTGTCCACGTCCAATTGGGAACATAGAATCGATTGACAGAATACCTGTCTCCATTGGTACACTTACCGATTTACGGTCAATAATACCAGGTGCTTCATTTTCGATTGGACGATAACCGTCTGCTTCAATCTCACCTGCTCCGTCAATTGGCTCGCCGAGTGCATTGACAACTCGTCCGATAAATTTATCTCCGACCGGAACACCGGCCTTTTTCCCTGTTCGAGCAACTTTTGTTCCTTCTTTGATCTCTGTGTCATGGCCAAACAAGATACATCCGATAGCATCTTTCTGGATATCCTGAACCATTCCCTTCAGACCATTTTCAAAGGTAAGAATTTCCCCGTACATGGCGTGATCAATCCCGTAAATGGTTGCGATTCCGTCACCGACTGTAATTACAGTACCGACTTCGCTGTCCTTACTGATCTGATCAAAATTCTCTATTTCATTTTTCAGAATAGAAATGATTTCTTCTGAATTGATTGAACTCACCTTGTTCACCTCCAGGTCAATTTTTGTTCTAATCGTGTCAGTCTTCCTTTCAGACTCCAGTCATACTCATCATTTTCAACATGAAGAATAAATCCACCAAGAAGAGACGTATCTTCTACAATTTGAATCTTCACATCTGCTTTCTGATATTTGTCACAAAGGAATACCTTCATCTTATCGAGCTGTTCCTCACTTGGAGGCTCTACACAGGTCAATACTGCCGTCAGAATATGAGCCTGTTCATCGCAATATTCATCATACGCGTCAAATATCTCATTAATCAGATTGACACGCTGATTTTTACATACGACTTTCAGGAAATTCTTCATACTCTCCGGAAACACCTGATCGATGACGCTCATTTTTATTTTTGCAGAAATCGTTGGATTGATAAATACTTCTCTCAACTGTGGTACTTCTGCAAATGTTTCTTTTGTTTTCTCTATATCTGTTTTTGGAACGTTAAGCTCATACAACACTCGCGCATAATGTCCTGACATTGATGAGCGGTACATCCGTTTAATCGATGTCTGTGTTTCCATGAGCTTCACCTACTCCTTCCAGAAACTGATCATAAATTCCTTTGTTTCCTTGATTCTCTGTCTTTTCATCAACAATCTTCTTAGCTGCCTGCATTGCAAGTCCCGCAATTTCTGACTGCAATGTATTCATTGTCTGCTGACGTTCAACCTCGATTGTATTCTTCGCATTTTCCAGCATAATTCCTGCTTTTTCATTTGCCTCTGATAAAATACGATTGTATTCTTTCTTAGCTTCTGCATGTGCTTTATCAACAATCTGGCTGGATTGTTCTTTTGCTCCGCTCAGGGCTTTCTCATAATCTGCCTTTAACTGCTTTGCTTCATTCTGTGTATCTGTTGCATTCTGAAGTCCATCAGCAATCATTTTTTCACGTTTTTCCATAATGCCCATAACCGGTTTAAATAAGAACTTTTTCAGTAAAAGATAAAAAATCACAAGGTTTATAATGGTATAGATAAGGCTTGCATTAAACTGTATCACCTTTTACACCTGCCTTTCTTCTTTACTCGTCTTGCTAAACAACTTCTTATTTCAGCATTAAGATAATTAACAGACCAATAATGAAACCATAAATAGCAGTTGCCTCTGCAAGTGCACAACCAAGGATCAAGTTCTTACTGATTTTGCTTTCTGCTTCCGGCTGTCTTGCGATAGCATCAACAGCTTTTGCTGTTGCAATACCAATACCAACTCCTGCTCCTAAACCTGCTAATACTGCGATACCTGCTCCAATTGCAATAATTGTTCCCATAATTCTAATCTCCTTTTTCTTTTTTCACCAAATGATTGTAATTTTATTATTCTTTGCACAACTCTCTGTGAATCTAATAAGTTATTCCTGTTCTTCATTCATAAACAATGCTGTCAGGAACACAAATACATAAGCCTGTAATAATCCATCGAATATATCAAAATAAAAACTAAATGGGATAGGAGCCAAAACCGGAACTACTGTCTTCAAAAGTTCCATAATAACAAATGCTCCCAACACATTACCAAATAATCGCATACAAAGCGACAGCGGTCTGATTACAATTTCCAAAATCATAATCGGTGCTACAAATGGTACTGGTTCAGCAAAATGCTTCACCCAATGCTTCACTCCATTTTTATGAATTCCTGAATACTCAATAAGAATCATACTCATAATTGCTATGGCTGCTGTAACATTCAAATCTTTTGTCGGCGGCTTAAACCCAAAAAGACCTATAATGTTTGAAATTCCAATATAAATCAGAACAGTCAATAAGTATGGAATATATTTTCTGTTTTCCTTACCCATGACATCTTCGAAGAAATTCTGACCCGTGCTAATAGCGGATTCTAATAACAACTGCCCTTTCCCCGGATTCTCAACTTTGAGATTTCTCACAAAGATGATACACAAGGCGACTATCACTGCCATGATAATCCATGTGACGACTACCGATTCCTTAATATCCAGCAACCCATTCAAGAATGGAATCTTTATGACCGTCTCACACTGCAGTTCTTCCAGCAACCTGTCTGTCAAATTGCCCGTATCGCTCCCTCCCTTTCTTTATCAAATTGTTATTTACGATAAGGTTCCATTTAATAAGAAGAAACTCCTCATTTTAGGTACAAAAAAAGAACTTCTTTCACAGAAGAACTTTTGCCTTATCGCACCTTTCAAGATTGTATCTCTCAAAAGCTATTGTAAATATACTCCCACAAAATTCTTTTGTCAATCTTTTGTTATTGCTGTTTTTACTTCTACTTTTTATCATTTTTTCATGGAATTTTTATTCAAAATTCCTTTTATTTTTATTGATTTATTTCTCTTTTTCATGCATTTTTTCTTCCATTTTTTTTGTACGGAAACACATTTCCAAATTTGTCGTCACGTATTTATTCTATTTACCACGAAAAAATGTGAATTTTTGTGAAATTTGCACACTACTTTCTTTATTCATATATATTTCATCCATTTACTTTTATCATTTTTTAACGCTTGTAAATACTTTCACTCACATTCTCCCCAATAGATTGTAGGACTGTTTCTGTTATTACTGTGAATTTTTTGCTATTTAGTTCATTAAGTTGGATAAACGTCCCTGAGAAAAATATTGGATATGAATTTCTGTTCAGACTCCGTCAGCGGGAAATATATAAAGGTCAGAATTATTACTAAAAACAGAGCTTAGAAACCAGCAACTCGGGCTGTGCCCTCAAACAGCAAGTTTCTAAGCTCTAACGTAAAATTCTGGCCTTTTAGTATTTCCAATCGCTTCCTTTGTATTCGCAGAAATTCATATCCAATATTTTTTCTCAGTACGTTATCGCAAATCAAATGAACAAAAAGCAAAACTTTACTGTGTATCGTGATTGAAATAGGTAAAGTGATGAGGGATTTACTTTTCTGGTATCAGATGTATCTATATTCTCGGTTTATTCGCTTGTGTAGATGCTCTTTTGGTAGCTGATGTATCTGCAATCCCTTGATATTCGCTGTTGTAGATGCTCTTTTAGGGACCAACGTATCTGCAACTTGCTCTTCTTTGAACTTGCAGATGCTTTTCAGCCTGTCTATCATGTACAATTGCATCTGCATCTTGCCTTTTCTGGGATTTAAAGATACTCCCTTTGCAAATTTTGCATCTACATCCCACATTTTCGATAACGTGAAGATGCTCCCCATCAAAATTTTGCATCTTCAATCCCCTAGAATCCACTATCGCAGATATCGTCGCTCGATATCCTTTGAGTTCTATTTACTTCACAACTTGAGCCAATACATTACTTACACAAAAATTTACGCTCTTATGTGTCTCCCGCTCATGGAATCCGAGCAAGAATTCTTATATCAATTTTTTGTAAGGAACGTATTGCCACTTAATGAACTAAATAGCAATCCCTCTCGCTTCCGCTATCTTCTCCTTCGCAGTCTGCCAGATCACATACTCATCTTCTCCCGGCATCCCAATACTTACTCCCTTTTTTCGATATTCCATCTGACTGTTCAGCACAACCTTCCCTGACATATGATAAGACATAATCCCAGTATATGGAATCAGCTTCTTGATTGCCTCTGCACTAATCCCGGACGCTGCAAGGATCTCAATTCTACCCTTGGATTTTTCTTGTAATTCTTTCAGAATTGTTCTTCCTTCCCACGCAGTTTCTTTTTGACCACTTGTAAGAATCGTATCAAAGCCGATTTCCATTGCCTCTTCCAATGCTTTCATTGGATTTACACACACATCAAATGCCCGATGTAGTGTTTTCTTTTTATTTCCTGCTAGTTTAATCAACTCTTCCATTCTTTCCACATCCAAGTTGCCATCTGGACGCAACAGACCAATGACGATTCCGTCAGCACCCGCCTCACAATACATCTGTACTTCTTCTTTTAATTGCTCAAACTCATATCCGTCATAACAATAATCCCCATATCTCGGACGAAGCAGTACACGTACCGGAATATCTGTGTTCTTTCTCACCTGATCATATAATGCTTTTCCCGGCGACACCCCGCCAATAAGCAAATTACTGCACAGCTCCAATCTGTCTGCGCCGCCTTCTTGTGCATAAATAGCAGACTGTACACTATCTACGCATGCCTCTAATATTATTTTTTTCAATTTGATCATTCCTCTACTTTCATAATAATTCAGCACTCGCTCTGCTCGCATTTTCAATTTTATCTTTACATCTGCTTTCTCACAATGCGGTATTCGTCTCCAAACTGATAATATGGACAGTCATGAAAACTTCCCTGAACAAATCGATACATTTCGTCCTCATCCAAATTTTGTGCACAAACATAGTATTCATATTCTTCGTCATACTCATAATTCATACAACTCTCACAATTCACATTGCTCTTCTTTTTCTGCAAAGTTATCCACCTCCGGACCGTTTTTTTCACACTTATTATTCACATATCCCGGTAATTTTCTTATTATCAATGTTATTTATGCATCCAGTGCTTTCAACTGCTGATATACATACGCCACCGGAAGTCCGACCACATTATAATAATCTCCTTCTATCTTGTCGATGTATGCAGCAAATTTTCCCTGAATTCCATATGCACCTGCTTTGTCCATCGGTTCTCCACTCGCAATGTAGTTCCGAATCTCCTCATCACTCATTTCATGTACAAATACCTCTGTCCTTTCTGCATGACAGATTTCTTTGGCTTCGCCATCTTCTCCATACACAAGCATTGCAACTCCTGTATAAACCTGATGTGTATCTCCTGCCAGACTCTTTAACATGTGAAATGCCTCCGCTTCATCTGACGGTTTTCCCAATATTTTATTATCATGAACAACAACCGTATCCGCTCCGATTACAATTGTATCTATCACATTTCCTTCCGCTTCTTCCAGCTCCATTGCCACATTTCCTGCTTTCATCAATGCCAGTTCCTGAACAATTTCTGTCGGAATTGTACTTTCATATATTTCTTCCTTATCACTTGTTTTAATTTCAAATTCTATGCCAATCTGCTCTAATAACTCTTTTCGTCTTGGCGAAGCCGATCCAAGCACGATTCGCTTTTTATTTTGTTTTATCATGTAATTCCCACGCTTTCTTCAATAATTCCGGCTGTTTCACCAGCTCTGTTGCCCCCAGTGCCATACACTCCGCCACATACAGCATCGCTTTTTCCCCAATACTCATGCCAACCTGTGCTGTAGCTGCCCAGTGATGCAATGGCGTTCCTTTACACATTGCCGCTGCGCTCAACATTACTGTTGGAACTGTATGGCTTACGTCAGACACATCTGTTCCAATCGATAAGATAACCGGGTTTTCTTCTAAAGGCTCTAATCCTGTGAAATACACTCCATCATTTTCCAGCCCCGCCTCTTCGCTGATTTCTTTTGCAAATAAAATTTCTTCATCTGTATACTCCGGTGTGTGGATTTGTTCCATTGCATGATAAAATGTCTCTGCCAGGACACGATTCACTTTCATTTCCTTATTCTTTGTCACACGTTCAATTTCGACTCTTGTTCCAGTCATAAGTGCCGCACCTTTTGCACAATTATCTACCCTCTCAGATGCATCTTTTGTTCTCTCCCACTTTGCTGAGCGGATAAAATAATTTGTTGAAGCATATGGCGGTACAATATTAGCCGGACCGTCCGTATTGGTATAAGTGTAATGCATCCGCACATCATCTGCCACATGTTCCCGCAAATAATTTACTCCCACATTCATCAATTCTGCTGCGTCAAGTGCACTCCTTCCCATTTCCGGATGCTTTGAGGCATGTGCAGCTTTTCCGTAAAATTTATAGTTTTTAATATCCTGAGCCTGCCAGATATCGTAACTCACACGATTTCGATCAAACGGATGCCATGTGATCGCTGCGGATAAATCATCAAACACTCCCGCCTCATTCATACGAATCTTACCAATTACAATCTCCTCTGCCGGGCATCCATATACACGTATCGTTCCTTCTTTTTCTTCCGTTTCCATCCAACTTTTAAGTGCTCCGGCTGCCCCGGCACATGCTGTTCCAAGTAAATTATGACCACATCCGTGTCCCGGTCCTTCGATTGCTTTTCGTGTACTGCAGGTTTCCTGTCCAAGTCCCGGCAAGGCATCATACTCTGCCAGGAATCCGAGAACCGGCTTACCATATCCCCATTCAGCGACAAATGCTGTCTCAAATCCGGCAATTCCCCAAGTCACCGTAAATCCCTGCTTTTCAAGATAATCTGCCAAAATCTTCGAAGACACCTTCTCCTCCAAAGAAATTTCAGGATGTTTAAAAATTTCATTTGCTGTCTCAATCAGGTCTTCTCTATTTGTATCCACCCATGTCGTAATCTGTTTTCTTGTATCCATACTCACTATTACCTCATTTTCCTAGTAAAATTTCTTTCATATTCTAACTTTTGAGATTATATTTCCCGGATCATACAATACTGCTTCAAATCAAAATGTGAATTTTCCACCACACCATATACTTTAAATCCAAGATGCTCATAAAACGGTACATTCTGCGGATTATGCGTCTCTAAGGACAGCATCAAATCATTCTTTTCTGCATGTTCGATCAATTCTTTCATCAAATATTCTGCCAGTCCATGATGCTGATGGCTCGGTGCAACCGCTAAATATATAATATGTATCCTCTTTGTCTGATGGAGCTGACTTGTCCAGCTTGCATTCAAATAATCCTTGCCAAGTGCAAAATTCCAGAATGTTTTCAGGCTGTGGTCCTCTTTGATCAAGCTTTCGTCTGTTCTAATCGTCCCTCTAAGCTGTGCCAGATAATGGTAGATTGGATTCTGATGCTCCGTCTCATCTGACACTACAAGAATGCTGTTGAGTTCCTCACTATCGGAATAGATGTCACAAGTTTCAAAAAATTCTGTCAAGTCACTCTCAAACAGCTCCGGTAAAAGTCGTTCCCTTGTTTCTTCATCTTCAATCAACGTACAATAGAGCGGATCTTCTGCAAAACATACCGTCAGTATTCGCTTTAATCTCTCCAAATCCTCTTCTTGTACTTTATATAAATTATCCATTATAACTCTCCCATCATTTTTCGGATTTTCTCCAACGAACGAATCATGTATCGAATATCATCCTCATAACAATTTTTCTGTCTGTAAATAGCTGCTTCCAATCGTCTTATTTCCTCATTCAATTTCGGATTCTCTTCCTTCATCTTACCTCTCAACCGCTGCACGATTCCATAAAGATTCTCATGGTGCCAGATTCTCCCTGCGCCCCACATTAATCGTTCCTTTGGCTGGTGTAAAATATATTCTGTAAAATGATAATACACTTCATCATCAAACAAAAATGCAAAACAGTTATTATCTACTTTATAAATGGATTCCAGTGTATCATGAATTTTTCCCTCTTTCAACGCATCCAACGCACACTTAAGTTCCCTGATATTGCGTTTCACCGCCTCCTGTGGAAATTTTACCTCATCTTCCCAATCCAGACGCGTAAAATAATCTTGTGTTTTTTGATAAATTCGAAGCAATGCTTCTCCCTTTTTCGAATATTGCTCCCGATAAACTTTTCGTTCTTCCTTTGATTCCAAATTTTGATATTCCAGATTTACCCTCTGTATCCACTTGTATATCTCGTCTGCCTGGTAGATTCCGCAATCTATCAGTCTTTCTAATACATGAACCGGATTATCCTTCACCTCGTCTGAATGTTCTTTTTCCTGAATCACAGCATTCTCTGTTTCCTGCAATATCTCCTTCTCATCCAGACTTTCCTTCATTGCCTTAAACATCCTTCCAAAATTCAGCGGCGGAAGTACCAGTTTGTCCATTTCCAAGATCAATCTCAAATACAATTCATGGTGAAAACGATACACCGGTTCTTCATACAGTTCTTCATTGTCATACTGAGAGTGATAATAATTTTCCATAAATGGTCCGTCACTGAAATCATTTACCAACGAAGGAATTCCTGCAATTGAGATGGAAAAATCATCCGACCATGTCTCAATCGGATACAATACCGTTATTCCATCCGGATATGCTTTTTTCGGTACATCAATCTGTTTTACAAACTGTTCGAAATAATCCGCATATTCATATGTTCCCCGGATTGCATCTCGACTGTGATGTGCATGTGCCGGCAATTCAAAATTCAAATTCGCAATTATATGCCCCCGCCACTCCGGATGCACTCGAAAGACCTGATTGTATGCACCGGTTGACCAGTCAAATTTAGAATCTGATACACCCCACTCTTCTGCAGCCACCGCGCAAACTACAATCGTATGTGCCGGGCGATAACCACCCTCCAACATTGCCTTCGCCATTCCGATAATCATTGCGACTGCGGCATTGTCATCCTGAAATCCATCAAAATATGAATCATAGTGTGCCGTCAACAAAATCATCTGTTCCGTCTCTTCTCCCGGAATCTTTCCCACAATATTATATGCCGGTACATTTCGCCGAACCATAGATTTGGCATCCAACCATACTTTTGCTGAAATTGGCTGTTTTACTTCCACACATGTTGAACCCATATTATACTCAGCCGGTATTCCCATACATTCTTTTAACTTCTTTGCATCTGCCTGTGACATGGAAAATGCTGCCGCATATTCCGGACCTGCGATATCCTGTGCATTTAGAGAGGTATCGTATTTTTCTCCGTATCCATGCTCCTGCACTGCAATAAATCCGACCGCACCTTTCAAATATGCCTGATAAGCAGGATAATTAATCCACCATTCATCCCGCTGATTGATTTCTGCAAGAACTAATTTACCTTCTACATCCATCCCTTCATAATCTTCGGCAGTTCCTTTATTCACATATACAATATCATACTCTTGAAATCCATCCGTTACAAAGTTGGTCTGATACGCTCCTAACTGACAACTATATTCCTTCCCTTTTTTGTCTTTGAATTTCAAAACAGCTTTCTCAAACTCCCACGAATCCAGGCGGAATTCATCTTTTGTCACATCCGACAAACCAATCCGTTTCATTTCCTCATACAACATATTACCTGTGGCAATCTCTGCCTTTGAGCCTGCTGTTCGATATCCCAGCACCGGATTTGTTTTTTCCTTTTCCATTCGTTTTGCAAGTTGATACGAATATTCAACATCCAACTTGCTCAAACATGTCTGCAGCTGCTCTTCCCACAATTCTTTCTGTTTTATTACTTCCATGATGCATCTTCTTTCTTTTCTGACTAAATCTATAAACTGTCTGTTCCATAAGGACACGCAATGATAATCTTTTGTTTTCTATTCCCCATTATAACGCACTCTGGTATATTCTCAATATATTTTTATCTCTGTTTCTCTTTGAAAAATTGCCAAATAGTTACTGTTCACAGTATTTGTGAACAGCAAGAGGCATCCTGGCGGAAACGCCGGGATGCCTCTATATTTATATGAGCTACCATATAACCTTATTTCATTTTAAAATGGCGAGACAGGTACTGTGAACTGTAACCTATTTTGTCTCTCCGTCATATTCTCTGATTTTCTGTCTTACAGGATAGATAAATGTTGGAGATACTGACAATTCATCTACACCCATCTCCATAAATCTGTCGGTAAGTTCCAGATCTGCTCCAAGTTCTCCACAGATTCCAGCCCAGATTCCGGCCTTATGAGCATTTTCAACGACCATCTGAATCATTCTTAAAACTGCTTCATGATGAGGATTATAGAACTCATCTAATTTTGCATTCTGACGGTCAATTGCTAATGTATACTGTGTTAAATCATTTGTACCAATACTAAAGAAATCAACTTCCTTTGCAAGCAGATCACTTAAAATTACTGCTGCAGGTGTCTCAATCATAATTCCCTGTTCTATATTGCCATATGGGATTCCTGCTTCATCCAGTTCAGCCTTTACTTCTTCCATAATAGCTTTAATCTTGCGAACTTCTTCAACAGAAATGATCATTGGATACATTACTGCGATATTACCAAATGCACTTGCTCTTAAAAGTGCACGCAACTGTGTCTTAAAGATTTCCGGTCTTGTCAGGCAGATGCGGATAGCACGAAGTCCCATTGCCGGGTTTTCTTCTTTATCTAACTCAAAATAATCTACCTGTTTATCAGCTCCGATATCCAATGTACGAATAATAACCTTCTTACCTGCCATCGTCTCTGCTACCATCTTGTAAGCCTTAAACTGTTCCTCTTCTGTCGGATATGCATCAGACTCCAGATAAAGGAATTCACTTCGGAACAATCCTATTCCAGCTGCATCATTTTCCATTACAGATTGAAGATCTGATACAGAACCAATATTTGCAAAAAGCTTAATTGCTTTTCCGTTCTTTGTCACAGTCGGTTTACCCTTCTGTTCTGCAAGAAGACGTCTTCTTTCCTGTTGTTCTGCCTGTTTCTTCTGATACTCTTCCAATACATCTGCTTCTGGTTCGATAATAAATTTACCACTGAATCCATCAATGATCGCCTGTTTTCCATTCCATTCTTCTTTAATATCTACTTGAATCAGAGCAGGAATATTCATTGTTCTTGCAAGAATTGCTGTATGAGAATTAGAAGACCCAAGTCTTGTAACAAAACCAAGTAATTTACTCTTATCCATCTGAACAGTCTCGCTAGGTGCAAGATCCTCTGCAACAATAATAGATGGCTCATCAGACACTGTCGCTTCTCCGATTCCCATCAAAATATTAATGATACGTTCAGAAATATCTTTAACATCCACAGCTCTTGCCTGAAAATATTCATCATCCATTGCTGCAAACATTGTCGAAAAATTGTCTCCTGTAGTAGCCACTGCATACTCTGCATTAAGTCCCTGACTAGTAATAATATTTTTAACAGAATCATTGTAATCATCGTCTTCCAACATCATCTGATGTACTTCAAAAATCTGTGCTTCAGATTCGCCCACTTCTTTGAGGGCTTTCTCATACAATGCTCCCAACTGTTCAATTGCTGTTGCCAATGCTGCTTCATAGCGTGCAATTTCAGCTTCTGTATCCTCAACTTTTGTACGTTTTACCTGTTTCTGCTCTTTTGCAAAAAACGAAATCGGACCGATTGCAATTCCACCGAAAATAGCTTTTCCCTGAATAATTTCCATAATGACCCCGCCTTAACTTAATAATAAATTTATAACTGTCCAGCACACCCTATTTCTGTACCGAACAGTTATTCAAATGCTTCTTATTCTTCTAATTACAGATTTTCTTTGAAGAATGCTTCTAATTCTGTAGCTGCTGCATCAGCATTGTCACCTTCAACAGTTACTTCAACTTCCATATCTTTCATAACTCCCATAGCCATGATTGCCATGATCTTTGTAGCATCTGCTGTTTTTCCATTGCATGCAAGTGTGATTTTTGCTCCAAGCTCTTTTGCTTTCTTAACCAGAAGTCCTGCTGGTCTTGCGTGAAGTCCTACCTCATCTGTGATTACATAAGTAAATTTTGCCATTGTTTTGTCCTCCTCTTATTATCTTTCTTTTATCATATTTAATGCTGTTTTTAACACTGCCTCTGCATCCATCGATGCATAAGCCTGAGAGTCGATTACCGCAATTGGGATTCCGGTCGATTTAAACTGTTCTTTCAAGACATCATACTTATATCTGACCTGTGGCCCAAGAAGCAATACATCGGTTGGCTTGTCATACTTTTGAAATGCAAACTCTGCCATCGCATGAATCTCTACTTCTATATTCTGCTCTGTCGCTATCCTTCTCATTTTATTAACCATGAGACTGGTAGACATCCCGGCGTTACAAAGTAATGTAATGTACTTCATATCGTTTCCTCTCTCTCTTAGTCCCTACTTTACCATTCCTTTACATAAAACTCCAACGAAAAAAAAGCCACATTTAATGTGGCAATTTTTGTATTACTATTCTAACCTGGATTTAAAAAAATATAATCAGACCAGACATTTTTATTTTTTCAGCATTCCAATTAAAGAGTCAAATGTTCTTCTATATATAAGCTCTGAAATATCTTCTGTCCTCAGCAATAAATCCGTAGTTGCTTCATAAAATTTTTGAATGTCCGGATCTTCCTCACTTCCTATCAGAGTCAAAATAATTATTTGCACCTGTTCTCTATTCCAGATTATCGGCTTTTCTAATATGGCTACTGCCACTAACGTAGTTTCCAAAAATACTTTATCAGGATGCGGAATTGCAACCAGATTGCCATAATCTGTAGGAGACAATTCCTCTCTGCTTAATACAGATGCAAATAAATCTGCCGCTGATACAATATTTCCCCATACAGTATTCTTTCTCGTAGCCATCTCCACACGACCACATAATTTTGCCAACACTTCATCTCTTGTTGTTCCGTGTATATCTGTAAAAAACAATTCCGGCCGATAATATTTTCTCAAAAACTCTTTGCTTTCCTGCTCAAACAACTTTCTGACCGCTGTAATATCGCCCTCTTTTAAGAAAGAACTCACTTCTAAAATCGGCACCGGTACATATGTCTGAATTGGAACAGTTGTAAAAACATAATCTACTTTTGAAAAATCAAATGCTTCCACTTCATACAGATTACATACATATATTTCTTTGATATTTTCTTTGAACTCCTGGCTATATCGGTATTTCAAAAGCTGCGAACTGCTTCGTCCCGAAGCGCATACGATTAGAATGGAATATTTCTTCTTGTCACTCTCCCTCTGCTCAAGAGCCAGTTCAAAAATTTCAGCCAGTTCTCCTATTTCATCCTCGGAAATATCACATTCATAGTATTCTTTCAAAATAGATGACACTTGAAATGCGACTGTATACGCAAAAATATAATTCTTTTTAATTTCTTCCAGCATCGGATTTCTGAAAAAAATATGATACTTTAATCGAATACTAAGCGGAACCAGATGTTGATTCAATTCCATACGCAGTCCCAGATTATTGCGAAAATCAATTTGAAATTCTCTGTAGACCATATTCAACATCTGATCTACAAGCTCATCCATCTCACTTTGCATCACAAAATTGTCTTGCCGCTGTCCTTCCTTCACTATACCTTTTCCCGCCAATTGCAGCAACAGATACTCCTGCTCCGCTTTTGGAAATGTCACATGATATTCTCCTTCAATAAACTCTGCCAGTTCTTTAATAAACTCCGTCTCGGCCTGTCCTGTTTTCAGACCCTGCATCTCCTCCACAAATTGTCCTTGACGGATTCTTCGAATCGCAATATAAATATGCTCAATAAAATCATTATATGCGATTTCCGAAAATTCTATCCCGTACTTTTGCATACACTGATAAACGTGTTTGCCAAGCGACTGAATCTCCTGCGTCTGATAAATTCTTCCAACACCTTCTAAGCCGTCCTTTTTAACAAACACATCCATCATACATTGACGGATATCAAATTCTCGTCCCTTAACCTTAATTCCATAGTTCGGCTTCTTATCTATCGTAATATGATATTTTTGATAAACTTCCTCTACCTGACGAAGCGAATTCGTAAGAGTTCCTTTCGAAATATAAAGAAACTCACATAAATTCTCTGACTTCACATAATCCTTCTGATTCAACAAATATGCAAGTAAATAATGAATACGTTCCCTTGATGTTGCCGGGATTTGTCCTTCATCATGGATTCCATTTTTCAAGAGTACCTCTATCTGTTCTTTTTCTTCCTTATTCAAATAATATCCATAACGTGGCTTTGAAGAAATCGCCACATCATATTGCGTCAGCTGTGAATTTAACTCTTTAATTCTTGTTCTCACCGTTTTAACACCAATACCAAGCTTTTCTGACAATTCTATTGCTGTCATATATTCCGCTTTTACTAATAAATGTAAAATCTTCTGTTCCTGTGAATTGAACATCTTCTGACTCCTTTCGCAACGATCTCCTTACATATTCTCATTGTAACATACTTTCACCTTGTTTTTTAAATCTGTTTTTTATCACTTTTCTTTCTTATTATCTGTTAATTTAAATATTTTTAATATTTTTTCTGATTTCCTATTGACTTTTTCAGCATAGTAAGATATTATAAAGACAACAAAACAAGGAGAACAAAAATCTCCTAAGAAAATAAATCTTATTTAAAGATAAAAATTTAAAGAAAGAGGTACGGACCACCAGAAAGAGTATTTTAAAACAGACACAATATTAATGAAAGAGAGGTAAAGTCCAATGGGACAGACATAAAAGAACAATATTTAATTTAATGAAAGAGGTAAAATCCAATGGGACGTTAAATAAAATATTCGAATACAAATTTAACGAAAGAGGTAAAATCCAATGGGATACTAAATAAAAACTGAATATCCAAATACGTGAAAGAGGTAAAATCCAATGGGAAATTAAAATAAAATACCATAAGAATACTATTTGAGATAATAGTTTTAAATAGATATCAAATAAATAAGGAGGACAACATCCGATGGATGAAATAATTTAAAGTCCACTGTACTACAATTAGTATGATAGTGCAGTGGATTTTAGTTTGTTCTTTTTTAACATCCACATTTTGTTTTATACAAAAAACACGCCATTTCCTTCAACATATGCTATGATAATCATATGTTTTAGGAGGCTTATTTAAATGGATAATTTAATTTTTAGCTTAAATGCTACCGTCCCAATCTTTTTACTTATGGTTCTGGGACTATTTTTTCGAAAATTGAACTGGATTGATGAAGAATTTGCCACGAAAATGAATGCTTTTGTATTTCGTGTCCCACTCCCGGTTATGCTATTTGCTGATTTGGCAAAAGTTGACTTTAAAAGTGCCTGGAATGGTAAATTCGTTCTTTTCTGTTTTACAGCAACACTGCTGAGCATTATTTTAGTTGCGCTTTTTTCTCTTCTCTGGAAAGATAAAACCATTCAGGGAGAGTTTATTCAGGCGTCTTACCGAAGCAGTGCCGCCATTCTCGGTATTGCATTTATCCAAAATATCTATGGCAATACCGGTATGGCTCCGCTTATGATCATCGGAAGCGTTCCTCTCTATAATATTATGGCAGTTATTGTCCTGTCATTTTTCCAGCCGGAACAAAAAGGCCTTGACTCGAAGGTTCTGAAAAAGACTCTGATCGGGATTCTCACAAATCCGATTATTCTTGGTATTGTTGCCGGATTTGTATGGTCTGCACTAAAAATACCAATGCCACAGATTTTAAATAAGACTGCAACCAGCATTGGAGCTACCGCAACACCGCTTGGGTTAATGGCTATGGGAGCTATGTTTGATATTCACAAGGCTCTTGGCAAGGCAAAACCTGCAGTTACCGCAACTTTTATCAAACTTATCGGTCTTTGTACCATATTTCTTCCGATTGCAGTTTTGCTTGGATTTCGAAACGAAGAATTACTTGCGATACTCGTAATGCTCGGGTCAGGAACAACTGTTGCTTGCTATGTCATGTCTCGTAATATGGGGCATGAGGGTGTATTAACATCCAGTGTTGTTATGCTGACAACATTGTTTAGTTCCTTTACCGTGACAGGGTGGCTGTATATTTTAAAAACACTTGGATTAATTTGAAAAAACCACCGGCAGAATCTGTTCAAACGATTCTGCCGGTGGTTTTTTATATATCTAACTTACTCAATGCTGCTTTATCTGCAATCACTGTTACATCATGATGTAATTGAAGTATTGATGCCGGCACATGTGGCGATATCTCCTCTCCAAACGATTTTTTCACTGCCTCTGCTTTATCTTCTCCACTAATAATAATGAGAATTTTTCTAGCTGACATAATTGTTCCTATTCCCATGGTATATGCCTGTTTCGGCACCTGTTCTTTCGATTCAAAAAAACGTTGATTTGCTTGAATCGTTTTCTCTGATAAAGAAACACAGTGTGTTTGTTTTACAAAAACTTCAGCTGGTTCATTAAAACCAATATGACCATTGTGTCCTAATCCTAATAACTGAAGATCAATACCACCCAGACCTGCAATTAGGTTCTCATATCTTTGACACTCTTCATCTTGATTCTCATTCATTCCATCCGGCACAAATGTATTCTGTAATTCAATGTTTACTCTTGAAAATAAATGCTGATTCATAAAGTAATGATAACTCTGCTTATTTTCTGCATCAATTCCCTTATACTCATCCAAATTTACTGTATGTATTTTCGAAAAATCTAAATCTCCTTTTTTATACCATTCTGTCAATTGGTCATAAACTCCTATCGGAGTAGATCCTGTTGCTAATCCGATGACTGATTCCGGCTTTAATATCATTTGTGCAGAAATAACATTTGCCGCTTTTCTACTCATATCTTTATAATCCTGTGCTTCTATAATCCTCATATTTGGTCTCCTTTATTTTCATTCGATTTCTTTCCAAAAATGTTTTACTGCCTCAGCAACACCATCTTGATCATTTGAAAGTGTAACAAAATCAGATTTTTCTTTTAACACTGGTTGTGCATTATCCATTGCCACACCTATTCCTGCATATTCAATCATCGTAAGATCATTTAGCCCATCTCCGCATGCTACCATCTCTTTTCGAGAACAATCCAAATATCTCAAGAGCTTTTCTAAAGATTTTGCTTTATCAATTAAAGGTGGCATAATTTCCAGGAAAAATGGTTCGGATCGATATATACTTAACTCTTCTTTAAAATATTCTTGTAATTTTTTCTCTAGTCTTTCTAAATAGGTTCCATCACCTGTAATAAGACATTTTGTAATTGGGAAGGAAATATATTGTATAAAATCTTCTACTCCTTTTATTTTCATCTTATTAATAAAAGATTCTTTTTCTACATAAAAATCTTTCGGCGTTTCTGTTATCAACGAATCATTTTCATATGTGAGAAGTGCTACTTTTTTATCCTTTACCTGCTCATAAATTTCTTGAACATACGAATATTCTATTGTTCGTTCAAATATTGTTTTTTTTGTACTACATTCTACAATCTTTCCTCCATTAAACGCAAGAATATAGCCACCATATTTTTCTAATTCCAACTCTCTTGCTATCGGCCAGATTCCATACTCTGGACGACCTGATGCAAGTACAATATGTACTCCTTTTTTCTGTAAATTTAATAATATTTTCTTAGTGTAATCTGTAATTTTTTTCTTTGAATTTGTTAATGTTCCATCTAAATCAAGAACAAGAACTTTATATTTCATTCTATATCTCTCCAATATTCAATTTATTATGTTTCTTAAAAGCTAATTTCCACCATCATATTATATAAATCCATATCCAATGGTTTCTTCATCTTCAGCGCTTCTTGGATATCATAATCTACTAGATTTCCCTGTTGCAAAGCAACTACACGATTGGTTTTGCCCTCTTCAAGAAGCTTTACTGCATAATATCCCATGCGAGTTGCATTTACCCTATCTTTCAATGTCGGATTTCCACCTCTTTGAACATGCCCTAATATTGTGGCACGACTATCAATTCCTGTTTTTTCCTGAATCTGCGTGGCTATTTCTACAGGGTTTCCGTACCCTTCTGAAACAATAACAATAAAATGATCTTTTCCTGACTCACGAATCTTTTTAATATTTTCTACAACATCATCAATTGGGGTAGGAATTTCTTCCGTGATAATCTGGACAGCTCCTGTTGCAATACCTGTATTTAATGCAATATGTCCTGCATGTCTTCCCATTACTTCGACTACACTACACCGTTCATGTGACTGACACGTATCATTTAATTTGTCTACACATTCTACTACAGTATTCATTGCTGTATCATATCCAATTGTATATTCTGTTGAAGCAATATCATTGTCTATTGTTCCCGGAACACCAATACAAGGCAAACCTAATTCTGACAAATATCCTGCTCCTCGATATGAACCATCTCCCCCTATTACAACCAAGCCATCTAATCCGATTTCTTTTGCATTATGAAATGCTTTTTCACGATATGAAGCTTCATAAAACTCCATACATCTTGCTGTCTTTAAAATGGTTCCACCCGAATGGATTATTCCTGAAACACTTTCTCGATCCATAACATGATAATTTTTTTCAAGAATCCCATTATATCCTTTAATAAACCCTATCGGTTGAATTCCATTTGCAATTGCTGTTTTTACAACTGCGCGAATTGCTGCATTCATTCCCGGAGCGTCTCCACCACTAGTAAGTACTCCTATTTTTTTCATTTTGTTCACCTTCCTATTGCAAAAGGGAAGCAGTTCCACCTGCCTCCCTTTTGCTTATTTTCTGTTTATTAATATTCCATCTGACGATAGTATCTTCTAGTTGTAAGTGGATGATTTCTCTCTTTTTCAAGATGGCAACTTAATCTTTCTGTAATTGCATACATGATCATTGGAGAAACAATTTTTCTGTATTCAGCATCTGTAAATGGAAGTTCAACTTCTTTTGTATCAAAAATATTAATAACTTTTGTTACTTTCTCAGAGAAGTTTTTAACACGATCCATTAATGGTCTTGTCTCATCTTCTCCGTAGAAGAGGATTAAGCTTGTATCTTCTTCTACAAGTTCCAGTGTTCCATGGAAATATTCTGCTGCATGGATAGATTTTGTTTTAATCCACTGCATCTCTTCGAGGATACACATTGCATAGTCGTAAGCTTCTCCCCAAAGCATTCCAGATCCGATTACCATATGATAATCTGTATCTTTATGTTCTACTGCCATTTTTGCACATCTATCTTCATACTGCTCTTTTGCTTTCAAGAGATATGGAACAATCTTGCTGTACTGCTCTACAAACTCATCATATTTATCAAATTCTCCTGCATTCTTTTTGAATCTTGCCAGTAATGTAATCATATATGTATAAATTGCTTCACACAGGCAATCATCTTCTGCGAAACTGAAGAACTTATAATCTGCATATTCACATGCTGGTGTATTATCATTTGATACATATACCAGAGTTCTTGCTCCTGCTTCTTTACAATATTTGATTGCTGCTACAATCTCTTTTGTATTTCCACTTCTTGTAGAGAATACACATACTGAATCTTTTGTGAATCTCTTATGTCCTGATACCATGAATTCTGCTGCAATTACTGAGTGTGTTTCAATCTCTGAAGTTGTATCAAACCAATATTTCATTGGAAGTGAATGTGCATAAGTTCCGCCGCATCCAATAAAGAAAATGTTTGAATACCCCTCCTGGCAAATCTCATCAACTGCTTTCTCGATCTGTGGTCTTAATGCAATTGCATCTCCTACAACTTTTTCGTAACGTGGTACATCAAAATTAAACATCTTATTTTCCTCCTTAAATTTAAGTGTTATCTTGTTCGTTGATGTAATAATACATCATATAACGTTATATGTAAAGTAGTTTTTTTAATTTTTTAAAAATTTTTTTATTTCATTCAAAATATCCAATAGTTCCCGTGGCTCATTTATAGAATAATCTGCCATTTTCAGCTCTTCCTCTGTTCCACATCCATATTTGCAGGCAACAAACAAAATACGATTTGCCTGCGCTGCTTCAAAGTCATAACACCTGTCGCCTACTAATATTGCGAACTCTGGATTTTCATCCTGTAAAAAACGGGCTAATGATTCCACTTTTCCTTTTCCTGGAATAATAGGTCTTACTCGATCTATTTTTTCACGCAAATCAAGTTTGTCCAATACCTCTTCTATATACTCTTCATCGGCGTTTGAGCATACTGCTGTTTTATATCCTCTTTCATGAAGAGAATCCAGCATATCTCCTACACCTTCATATTCCTCAACAGAATTATGAAATATTGTTCTATAATAACCAGATACTAATTTCCAGAAATTATCCGCTTCTTCGCTTTTTTTCTGTCCAAAAAATTTGAGATTGGTCACTTCTACCGGTTCACCTATCGTGCAGCGAATAGCATCTTCTGTCCAAACTGGTATATTCATTTTTTCCATTGCCAATTCAATTGATGGAATCATAAATTTATCTGTTCGACTCAATGTTCCATCTAAATCAAAAATAATATATTTCATTTCTATTCCTCAATCTGATTTTTAAACCCAAAGCCACCCTCTCGCAAGCAGTTGTCTGATGAATAATGTGCTGCATCATCCATGGCTGCCTTTATCACATCTGCCTGCAAAACAACGCCCTTTTTCCATCCTTTTTTCAGCAAAGATACAATCAATGCCGCAAGATAAGAATCACCTGCTCCCATTGTGTCAACAGGTTCTACAAAATAGACTTTTCCTTTTATAAATTCGCTTCCATTGTAAAAAATCTGTCCACGGCCACCCATAGTCGCAATTACATTTTTGCACCCATGCGCATAAACTTTTTTTAATAGTTCCTGTATTTCTGGTTCTTCCATATGGTCGCAGGAAAATTGTCCCAATTCCAAGTATGGACATGTCATATTTAAAAACTCTTCTGTACGATATTTATCTTTTACTGAAAAATCAAAGGTCACCATTCCTGTTAAATCTTTTAATTTATATACATCTTCATGCAATTTGGCATTACAACTTGTATGGATCACGTCAAAAGTTTTTAGATATTCCACATCTTCTGTACGAATTGTCGTTGTATGCGCCCATTTTGTTCCCAAATCACATCCTATATAATGTCTTTCACCATCAATTACATTCACATCACATTTTTTTGTTGTTGCTTCTGGATCAAAGATACATTGAGATAAATCTACTCCTAAACTTTCCAAAGCATTTTTCAATATTTTTCCTTCTCTGTCTGCTCCGATGCTTCCTACATATGCAGCCTCTGCGCCAAGAAGTGCTGCATGAGCAGCAACGTTAACTGCATTCCCACCTGGGAACATAATCCCCATATTCATATAACGATCTATTACATTATCGCCGATTCCTGCTATTTTCATATTTTTTTACCTCTAAAAAAGGACACCGCAAATTCTATTCGCGGTATCCTACTCATTAATCTAATATTCTACTTTTCTATAGTAACGTCTAATATCAAGTGAATGATCTCTAATTTGTTCAAAATTCTTGCTCACTCTGGACAATACCGCGTTAATCACAACCGGAGAAAGCATCCATCTAAATTTGTCACTAATACCAGGCAATTCATAATCTGCTGTATCAAATACTGTAAAGTCATCTGTATACTGTCCTACAAAATCTTTTACTCGCTGATCCAATTTTCTAGTCTGTCCTTCTGTCATATTTAAGGCTACACAAACTCCTTTTTCCACCAATTCAATTGTTCCGTGGAAAAATTCCGGAGATGTTACAGATTTTGTTCTCAGCCACTGTGATTCCTCTAATACGCACATTGCAAATGAATATGTAGGTCCCCACAAATTACCTGAGCCAATCCAAATCTGATATGGATCATCTTTATACTTCTGTGCATATGCTCTTGCTTTTGGCTCACTTGCTTTGCCTACAGATACCAGAGCTGCCGGAAGATTCTTCAATTCATCTGCAAACTGTTTGTAATCATTAAAGAATCCTTTATTTTCCAACAATTTTCCGATTAGCATATACAAAACATACTCTTGTGGTCTTCCGTCTTTGTATACAACTGAATAATCTGATAACTCACCCAGCGGCGAATTGTCAACTCCTAAAACAGACACAATCGTTGCTCCTTTTTCTTTGACATACTTAGCTGCTGCAACTGTCTCTTTTGTATCTCCTGATTTTGATGCCATAAATACTAATGTCTTATCTGTAAGATGATTATTTCCCTCAACAAGAAGTTCTGCTGAAACCTGTGATTGTACATTCAGATTGGACATTACTGAAATCATATAGTCAAAAGGCTGCATCATAGCAAGTGAACCACCTGAAGAAGTAAACAAAATATTGTCAAACCCTTTCTCACAAACAGCATCTGCTATTTTTTCAATCTCTGCTCTCTGAGCATAAATATATTCTCCGTTTTTCAAAATCTGGTTTTCATCAAACTTTACCATCATGATAATTTCCTCCTAAATCTAAATTAAAAAATACCTAAAAGTGCTCCAACAATTCCTACGACCATAAGCACGATCAATATCCATGAAACTTTGACTTTTTTCTGTAAAAGCCCATAAATTCCTAATGTCATTGCAAATGGAACGAGGTTTGGCATAATACCATCTAAGATTTCCTGTACCTTTACTGCTGCATCGCCACTTCCGATAGCTCCAGCAATATTAACTGTTATCATACTCGGTATCATTGCACCAATTACCATAAGTCCAAGTACTGCTGCACCAAATGTCAATTTAGGCATCATACCTGATTCTTCAATTTTATTCAGAAAACTTGTTCCAAATTTATATCCGAATTTTAAGCAAATATATCGAACTGCAAATGCCGGCACGTTGAATATAAGCCAAAATAAAAGTGGTCCTAGGATACTACCTTGCATAGCAAGGGATGTACCTATTCCTGTTGCAATTACTCGAAGTGTTCCCCAGAACATAGAATCTCCAATACCTGCTAATGGTCCCATCAATGCAACCTTTACATTGTTAATAGATGATGTATCGAAATCTTCATTTCTAGCGTTGCTCTCTTCCATTGCTGTTGAAATTCCAAATACCGCCGTTGAAATGTATGGTGTTGTATTAAAAAATTCCATGTGGCGTTTTGCTGCTGCTATCTGATCTTCTTTTTTCTGATAAATCTTTTTAATCGCAGGAAGCATTGCAAAACAATATCCCATATTCTGTTGTCTCTCATAATTCCATGAGTATTCCAAAGATAATGAACGTAAAAAGATTGATCTTAATTCCTTCTTTCCAATTACATTCTTCTGTTCTGCTGTATTAGAAGTCATCATCTTCCACCTCCTGTACTGCTACTTTCTGTGTTCCCTGCATCTGCACAAGGATAACTGCTAAACATCCTGCCATCATTGCAATTCCAAGCATTGGAATCTTAAGGTAAGCAGCTAATGCAAATCCAAGAATAAAATATACCATTGTTTTCTTAGACAAAATCATCTGTGCAAGCAGAGCAATTCCAAGTGCCGGAATAAATCCTGCTGCTGCCACAAGTCCACTCTGAACAAACTCAGGAATCGCTTCAAGAACTCGGTTCATAACTGGTGTTCCAAGATAAAATGCTACTGCACATATAATTCCTCTTGGTAAACTTTTCACCACAAATCCACCTAGTATATGCATTCGCTCCATTCCTTTAAAATCGCCTTTTTCTATATAGTTATCAGCTTTATGTAAAAAGAATGGAAGTATTCCAAGTGTAAGTACATTGTCAACAACCAAATATAACGTTGCAATTGGGAATGCCAGAGCCAGCGCTACATCTGCACCTTTTCCCGTTGAAATTGCAAATGCAGCACCTAAAATACCACCTGTGATTACGTCTGGTGGAACTGCTGCTCCAAGTGTAATAGAACCAATAAATACCATCTCAAGGGTTGCACCAAGAATGATTCCTGTTTTCAAATCACCCATAACCAATCCAATAAGCATTCCTGTAATGATTGGACGTGATCCTAAGTTTGTTCCAAACATCCACTCAAAGGTAACAAACATGGCAATCAACCCTATTAGAATTGCCTGAACTAACATAATTTTCCTCCTCACATGTTCTCTGATACTTTTACTTTCTGTTCACCAGGCACCTGCCTGATTTCAATTTCAATTCCATCGTTTAACAACTCTTTTAACATTTCCTCATCCCGGGCAGTAACTGGAATTGTCTTATAAAGTGTCTTAACAATGTCTTCCTTTGGCTTACAACCGCCAAGATTGATAGATCGTATTCCTGCATATCCTTTGGCCAATCGATATGCATCCTCAATACTCTCTACAACGATAAATAATTTATATTTATCTGTAACACCCGCATTTAATGCAGCGATGGAATCTTCAATATTTTTCATAACAAGCTTCACCCCATTTGGCTTAGCCAATTTCATTGTTGTTTTCCGAATATTATCATTCACAACCGCATCATTCGCAATTAAAATACAATCTGAATCTAACGATTGTGTCCACGCCATAGCGACCTGACCATGCAATAATCTGTGATCTACTCTTAATAATTTAATCATTTTACATCCTCCGTATCTCGTTTTAATTGATCCTAAAATTCATCGTCTTCCTCTGCTTTGTCCTCAGACAATAATTTATTACATAAAACAATACCTTCACTTGCTTCTGAAATATTAGTTTCCAGTTGTTTCTCTGTCAGATTTTCCGTTTCATACCACAAGCTAAGAACTAATGGGAGATTCATTCCTGCTATTAACCAATATCCCCCCTCTTGTGCTCTTATCATAAATTCGTTATTGATACTTCCGCCAAATATATCTGTGATAACAACCCACTGGTCTTCTGGATTTCTTTCGTTCATCCACTTTTCTACCATTGCCGGAAGATCCTTAGATTGCTCATCTACATAAGCGCATAGAGTTTCTACATTTTCATTTTGCCCCATTAAAAATTCCGCTGTCTTTTTCATTCCGTTTGCCAAGGGGCCATGACTAGCAAGCAATATTTTGTTCATTATCACTCCTCCTGTTCTTGTGATATAACATCATATAACATCTCGTTACAATAAGTTTACTACCGTGTGCTATTTCTGTCAATAAAAAAATAGCACTTCTGCATTTTTTATGCAAAAGTACTAATTTTTATTTTCTAATTTTTATTTTAAAGATAGAATTTTAATCGTTCTGTACAATACACTTGTTTTGATACAAACAATGGTTTCCCTTTTTCATCTTGATGTTTATCTGTAAAAAGCAACAATGCTTCTCCTTTTTTTATATTCAACAAACTTGCTTCCTGAGCATTTGCATATACAACTTCTAATGTACGGATGCTTTTCCCCAGTGTAATTTTATGTTTTTGTAAAATATCATACAACGACTGATTTAAATCTTCTCCTTCCAAAAATGAGAATCCTTTTCCATAATGGTTGGTTTCAATCATTGTAGGAACATCATCTACAAAGCGTAAACGCTTTGTGCATAAAATCGTTGTATCTTCTTCTATATCTAGATATTGTGTGTCTGACATCGTCGGATATATCCATGACACATCTACCAATTTTGTAGTAGCCTGTTTTCCCTCCTGCTGACATGAATGTGTAAATCCAACCGTATCATCTGCCGAATACATAGCTTTCTTAGATGCAATAAATGTCCCTTTTCCTCGAGATCTGATTACGAGTCCATCTTCTTCTAACTCGCTGATTGCTGAACGAATGGTTATTCTACTTACAGAATATGCCTCCATTAGTTCAGCCTCTGATGGAAGTTTATCTCCGGGTTTTAATTCACCTTTTTCAATTTTTTCATTTAATAGATTCACTATTTGCTTATACATCGGAATCATACTGTCTGGATTTATGTTGTTATTTTTTTCCATATTACTTCTCCCTATTCGTCACAATGCATTATGTTACATAATAATACATTATATAACATTTATTATTCAATGTCTATAGTGTCTTCTAAAAATCCATACAATATACTATTCTCTCCAAATTATTACAGATAACTACAGTTACATTTTTTTCCAATTCATCGATAACTGATTTACTTTATTTGACATGAAAAATTTAAAATAATCTCCCAAAAGTACCTGTTTTGTAATATGTAGCGGATTTCCCGTATTCAAATAAACCGTTTCTGTTAATACAAATACCGCATCTGGTTCTGAAAGTCCCATTAAAACAATCTCTTCTTCTGTTGTTATATTGGTTTCAAGCATAATTGAAGTATAACAATTGTCTTCTATCTGTAATCCTGTTTTCTCTGTTATTTTCTCATAAAGCGAACAATTTTCCATATCTATTTTGGAAAGAAATCCATATTTCGAATATGGCAAATATACATGTTCTATCATAACAGGTCTATCATTTACGTGTCGTAGACGTTTCAAATATACAAGCTTTTCCCCATCTTTTAGTTCTAATTTTTTTGTCATCACTGCATTAGCTGAAACCACTTTATTTTCAAGAATCTTTGTATAAGTTTTTATATGATTTTCTTGGCAAAAATATGTAAAGCCTTTGAATGTTGTCAAACTCGAGGAAATTTTAGGTGTACGCACAAACACGCCCTTACCTTGATATTTCACTAAAATTTCTTGTTCAACCAGTTCTGCAATTGCATTTCTAATTGTAATTCTACTAACTTCATATTGTTCACACAATTTTGCTTCACTTGGAATAGATTGTCCTGAGCAAAACTCACCTTGTTCTATTCTATTTTTCAAATCTTCTGCCACTTGTTGATACAGTGGTATCGCACTATTTAATTTTATCATTTACGATAGTCCTCTCTTTTTTTATTGACGAGATTTTAAGTATGTCATATGATGTATCTATACAATATATTATATCAGATATTTTTCAAAAGCACGATAATTATTTTAATTCTAAAAAAAATAAAAAAGAAACCTATAAAATCATACAATTTCTACAGGTTTCTTTTCTTCACTCTGACTTATTCAATTTCTTCAGGCTCCATGCTTAACACGTGACCTTCATTTTTCATATCATATTTTTCGCAATACTCTTTCAGATACTCAAGATATCGCGGACTATTCGATGGATAAATCTTAGAGTCATGGATATGTGGATCTGAATCTACCTCTCCACTCTTCATCAACGCTACCATTGCACTGGCACAGTGTGCTGCAATACGGTTAAAACTATTCAAAATATCATTGAATACCGTTCCCTCTTCCAGACCACAAATTCCATCACTAAGACGTGCTACATGGTGCAGTTTCAACTCGTCACACATTTTTGTAATAAGCATACCCAATGGTGCCACACGTTCAGCGGCCTCTTTATCGTCATTCATAAATGCATTACATGTTATATTGATTTCTTCACGGACAGCTTCCATTACCACATTCAATTCATCCCATGCTGACTGTGAAAATTGAATATGATTATCGTGCATCTCATTCGATAAATGTGCGATATAAGATGCATGATCTCCAATTCGTTCAAAGTCATTGATTGTATGCAGATACAAAGATACCTGTGTAGTCTGCAGTGTATTCATCTCGTGTTTTGTCAGTTTAATAAGATACTCACCAAGTCGGCTTTCGTATTTATCTATCAAATCTTCTTTTCGCTGTACCTTATCAAACTTATCCTGCTGATAATTATTGATCAGGTTCATCGCTCTGTTTACATTCTTACGAAGCTTCTTTGCCATTCCGTTCATAGCTCTGTGACACTGTCCGATAGCTAATGCCGGATAATTGATCAAACGTTCTTCCAACAGATCAAAATCCGCTTCATCTTCCAATTCTTCAGCACTGTCTTTTACAAGATAGCAGACTAACTGCTCAAGCTTCGGAATAAATGGGAAGAGCACACATACAGTTGCTACACGGAATACTGTGTTTAACAACGCTATGCTTACTGGTGACATAATCATGTCCATAAATGTAAAATGAACAAATGCATTCACTGTATAGAAAATAACTGACCATACAACCAAACCGAATAAATCATTCATCAAATATACAAGTGCTGTTCTTTTACCGTTCTTATTAGCTCCGATAGCTGAAATTAAAACTGGACAGGCAGCACCTACACCAATTCCAAGAACAATCGGAAACGCACTTGCAAATGTTAATAATCCTGTTACTGATAATGCCTGCAGTACACCGACTGTTGCGGATGCACTCTGCAATACTGCTGTAAACAAGATACCTACTAAAATACCAGCCAATGGATTCGAGAACATTGTAAGCATATCTACGAATACCGGACTTTCTTTCAATGGTGCCACAGCCCCACTCATGGTCTGCATACCTGTCATCAAGATTGAAAATCCCAACATGATATTACCAAGATTCTTATGCACTGTTCTTTTACCGAACATACGCAGGATAATACCAATTACTGCCACTATTGCAGAAATTGTTGCTGTAGATAAAAGACTTGCCACTCCGTTGGAACCTTGAATATAGGAGAGACATAAAATCCATCCTGTAATACTTGTTCCGATATTAGCTCCCATGATGATACCGATAGCCTGTTTTAGCTTCATCATACCAGAGTTTACAAAACCGATTACCATAACCGTAGTTGCAGAGGAAGATTGAATAACACTGGTTACTCCGGTACCAAGTGCGACTCCCTTCAGCGGAGTATTCGTCATCTTGTAAAGAAATGCTTCCAGCTTATTACCTGCGACAGACTTTAGTCCATCTCCCATAAGTGACATTCCAAACAAAAACAGCGCCACTCCACTCAACAAAGATAAAATCATTGAAACGATTGCCATAACTTTCTCCTTTGATGTCCCCTTTTAATGTCCGGGGACGACATCTTCTGTACTATTTTTTTACTTATTATTTACTTTTTTTTGGCATATTTTTAACATTGCCATTTTTATTATGCCATATCAATAATCGGATTACAACATTTTTCTTTGATAATCATTTGTATGAATACAGAGCAAAAAAGCTCGAAAACTACATGTTTTCGAGCTTTTTGTAAGAGGCACAGATCGGATTTGAACCGATGAATCAGGGTGTTGCAGACCCACGCCTTACCACTTGGCTACTGCGCCTTATTCTATATGTAAAAAGTGCATATAGCACTTTAAATGACTCCAACGGGAATCGAACCCGTGTTACCGCCGTGAAAGGGCGATGTCTTAACCGCTTGACCATGGAGCCTTATTCATTTCGGCTGTGCCGTCTGTAACAGCCGAAATTTATATTATCATAGCATTTTGAAAAATGCAAGCTTTTTTTTATTTTTTTTTATCTTTTTTCAATATCCTCATTATTATTGTAATGTAAAGCTGACTTTTCCTTTATTCTGTCACTTGAATGGCATCATATCCAGTCTCTTTTGTACGGATTTTTAATGCCGAACGAATTTCATAACTGAATATCTTTCCATCTCCCATTTCTCCTGTATATGCCGCTTTCTGTATCGCATCAATCGTTTTCTTCTCCCACTCTTCAGAAGAAACAACAATTTCAAATTTTATTTTGGGTCTCATTTGAATCCCAATTTCCATACCACGTACGATTTCTGTGTATCCTCGTTGAGCACCACACCCCATTACCTGCGACACTGTTATTCCATTCACTTCTATATCCTGCAATGCCTGTTTGACATCTTCAAACTTTTCTTCTCTCACAATTGCATCTATTTTAATCATCATTTTGTGTGACCTCCTAAATAACTATTTTACTGATCCAATCCATTGAAGCTTGGGTATGCACTTTCTCCATGTTGTGAAATATCCAGACCTACCTGCTCATCTTTTACATCCACGCGAAGAGGCGTAAATATTTTTACTATAGCTACGCAAATCAATGTTCCTACAACAGCAATTATCATTGTAATGATGATTCCTACGATTTGTGCTACAAACAGATGATAGTCTCCGAATACTAATCCATCCCAGCGGGCAACGTCATTGATTGAGCTCTGTGCGAAAATACCTGTTGCGATTCCGCCCCAGATTCCTCCTATTCCATGACAGCCAAAAGCATCCAACGCATCATCTATTTTCAGTTTTTTCTTTATTAATGCAACTCCATAGTAACAGATTGGACTTACCAATGCTCCTATGATAAAGGAGGACCAGATTGGAACAAATCCCGCACCTGGTGTGATTGCCACCAAACCAACAACAAGACCTGTTGCTGCACCAACCAACGTTGATTTTCCATTATGTAATACATCTAAGAGCATCCATGAAAGCAATGCCGCTGCAGCTGAAATTGCGGATGTCATAAATGCATGTGCTGCCAAACCATTTGCTTCAAGTGCACTTCCTGCATTGAATCCGAACCAGCCAAACCAGAGAATTGTTGCACCTAATACAACAAACGGAATATTGTGGATTCGATATGTCATCACTTCGTAGCCTCTACGGCGTCCAAGAATAATTGCCAATGTCAGTGCCGTAATACCAGAACTGATATGTACTACATCGCCGCCTGCAAAATCTACAGAACCGATTGCTGCCAGTAATCCGCCTTCTCCCCATACCATGTGTGCCAATGGATAGTATACTACAACTGACCACAATGCTACAAATAAGAACAATGCCTTAAATCTCATTCTTCCTACAAGAGAGCCTGTAATCAGAGCAGGTGTGATCATCGCAAACATCATTTGAAATGCACAGAATACCAAATGTGGTATCGTATCTGCATATGGTCCTGGCTCCATTCCAACTCCATTTAGCCCAAACCAGCGGAAATCTCCGATAATTCCTCCATGATTTCCACCAAATGATAATGAATATCCGAATAATGTCCACATAACTACTGACAATCCCATAATTGCCACACATGCCATCATTGTATTAACGACATTTTTTCGTCTGACAAGTCCTCCATAAAAAAACGCCAGTCCGGGTGTCATAAAAAACACAAATGCTGTGCAAATCATCATAAATGCTGTATCTCCCGTGTTCATGTTTCATCCTCCTCTTTCTTTTTCTATGCAACAAACAAAAAAAGAGCGTTCAAAGTATCTCCATACTTCAAACGCCCTCGTCCGTCTGCTCATTACTCTACCACAATACTATGTTATTCGCAAGTATAATATTTTATAACAACTCTTGTTCCAGATATTCCTCTGGTGTAGGAAATATAGTATCTTTCCCTGTACATATTACATGAATATCATCTCGCAGTGCTTTCGCTTCCATCGAATTGATCTTCTCTAACTCCAACAGCAATTCCTTACTTTTTTCAAGCAGATTTTCAGGTACTTCATCCCATTTCTCATGAAATCTGCGATAACGGCAATACAATTCCTTGTCCGATAAATACGTTTTCATTGCTTGTACCATATAATCCGGACATCCCTTTGTATCAAGATATCGTACCACTTCTTTCAGATCAATCGAATCATCTAATGCATCATGGCTCACTTCCGAACCAAGCCCACAGAGTAATTTTAAATTAGCAATTCCTATATTGTGTATTTTTAACTTTTTAGAATAAATACCTTCGATATCCTTGATCATACGTATCATTCGATTGACCGATTTTCTTGCTCGTTTAGAAATATCTCCCCGATATGCCTGAAGGTCTCTCTGAATGACTGTCTGATCCGGCCCCCAGACAAAGATTCTCGTTACATTCCAGATGGCCATACGCTGTGCAGCTTCTTCCATCACCATTTCATACTCTGGTGCATTCAGCAAGTCTTCTTCCGTAATCCCTGTCACTTCTCGGAAACGATTATGCAATTCGTCATCCATATAGATATAAGAATGAAATCTATCCACTTCTTTAAAATCCTTGCGGCAGATTACAAATCCTATTGATACTAGTTTTGATGGTGCACCACCTTTACGCTGAGACGTAAGAAATTCTGTATCCAGAAAGGCAACTGTTTCTTCCTTTAAAATATCTCTTATAACAAGAGTTTCTTTTGCCTGTTCTTTTTTGTTTGTTTTTTTTCTATATTTTTTCTTTGTATTTTCCAACGGATTCACTCCCTACTTTAAACACTTAGCAATGCACCACAAACAATACCATATTCTGCACTTATAGGCAACCCATTTCAGCTTGAGCCGGATAGGGACGGAGTTTAGGGAGCCCATTGGGGACGGAGTTTAGTGGCTTTTTTGCTTGCAAAAAAAGCCACTAAACTC